>ERZ773197.532-NODE-532-length-29965-cov-21.931963_pt1 | contig 29965 bp, 38 predicted proteins | sample MGYA00580999_ERZ773197 | MGnify/ENA primary metagenome ERZ773197 (study PRJEB29015, sample SAMEA2738166) | human oral metagenome | biome: human oral; feature: human-associated habitat; material: saliva | place: China | collected 2185 ...
GATATATCGCTCTTGCGCTTCGTTGAGTTTCTTATAATAAGACTCAGCAACTTGCCCATGTTCATCGTATGCATCTTGCAGACCTTTCAGTCCACTGTCTGAGAACCAATTACTTTCCTCGTGACGTGCTTTCATCACTGCTAAACGATAATCGTCCACTGAGTCACGGAGTTTGTTTATCTCTGCTTGTTTCTGTGCCGCTTTCTCGTATAGGCTATCTTGATTAGGAAGAATGCTGCTAAGGGTCTGCATCAACTGAATAGCTGCGCTTATGATAGCTAATATCACGCTTGCCGATTCAATAGCCTTCATAGCACCTGAACCAGCCTTGCCTACTGCCGTAACGCCATCAGAGATAGTTTGGTAATAGGTCATCACAGAGCTAAAGAGAGAGAATATCTCTCCCGTCTGTCCTCCTATCTTACCTCCTAACTCACCCATCTTGTCGGCAACACCCTGAATAGACTTCGTGAGTGTCTTGTGTGCATTCTCTATCTTATGGGTAGTTTGTGCTACCTGCTGACCCTTTGCCGCCACATCCGCCTCTGCATCTGCCAACTCCCAATATTCAGATACCCACTTTTTCAGGTCTTTATTGTAGCCTATGCTCTTGACTATCTTCTCTCCGCCTTTTACTCTATCTCGTCTGTTCTCAGCGGCTTTTAACTCGTCCTGCTGCTTTATAAGTTCATCGGTGAGTTTCTTTATCATTGAGATAGGATCACGACTGATAAGCTCATCAATCATTCCATTGATAGCATCGAAGTATGTCTTTACTCCTTCGGGGTTGAGAGCCTCGCCTGCTGCTTGCTTAACCTCACTGAACCTACCAATAAGGCTGTTTAAGGTGTCAGTAGATGCTCCTTTGAGGTCGTCAAATGCTGCTACGTAGTTAGGGTCTTTCTTTAGATGCTCAAAGGCAAGTGTCATTTGCTCTTTGCCATAGTTTGCTCTCGCTTCTGTCAGTGTGCGGTATAAGGCTTCTGCTTTCTCCTTATCGCCACGTTTCTCGGCTTCTGCGATAGCCTTATATATATCAGATACATCTTTAGAGTACTTCTTTACAAGGTCCGTCTTTTTGTCATAATAAGACTCATTAGCATTTATAAGGCTGTCCTCATAGGCTATTTCTGCATTTTTGAGTTTAGCGATTTCCTCATCATACTTATGCCATGCTGCCTTTGTTTTTGCATCATAGTTCTTGTACTCTTCCTTTGTGTATCGGTTGTTAGAGGAAGCGTAGGCGTACTCGGAGCTGTTGTAGAAGTTTTTCCCCTTGTTACTTGGGTTTGCCTCCCACTTTTGCTTTGCTTGCTCAATACGCTGCTGTTTTATATCCTCAAATGCTCTGTCGATAGCTTCCTGCTCTTTCTTGCGGTTGAGTTCTATCTGTCGGAGCTTCTTCTCGTTGCCGTCTTTGAGGATGTTTATCTCTGCCTGCTCGGTTTCGTTTGCTAAGTCCTCCACCTTGCGCCTATTCTCAAGTTTCGCTTTTGTTTCAATCTCAAAGGCTTTCTCGTTGGCTTCGTTCTGCTGCTCGGCTGCTTTCTCTGCGGATTTTGCTGCTTTCTCACGTTCTTTCTGTGCCTTTTTTGCTGCACTTTCGGCACTCTTTGCACTTTTTGCAGATGCTTTCTCCTCGCTATCTAACGAACTCCCCGATAGTTTCTTGTAGCTTTCGTTTGCTGCATCAAGTTTCTTTTGCGCTTCCTCAACTTGTGCAACCGTTGCTTTACCGCTTTTTTTAAGGTTTTCCAGATGAGTTCTTGCTTTTAACACATCCGATTTTGCGGCATTTCTTGATGCAATCCATAGCGGTTGAGATTTTCTTGATTCCTTAATACCATTAACATAAGTGATAAGCTCTCTGATATTCTTCGGAGATAAGGAAGCTCCCTCAAGTTCTTTCCATGGGAGAATAATATTAGACTTGCTATTCTTTAACTTATTAAGTGTATTTGACACAGTGGCAAGCCTTTTATTATTCATTTTGCCAATAGCATCTTGGAATGCTGGTATATGATTAGTTGCATTTTGCCGTTTTGCCTTTTCTCTATATGCAGCCGACTGCCCTTGCGCATATTCCAACATGTCTTGAGTCGACCCATCTGGCTGATACCATTTTAAGTCACGTGCTTTCTTATACCACCCTATAGCCCATGTCGCATCTTCTTGTTGTTGTTTATTCAAGAATCGCATGTATTGCCCCTCGCCAGAGCCACTTAATAATGCGTCTTTCTTTGCTTTCTGAATTGCCTTAAATGCTCGTGCAGCCCTGTCGGCATCTTTTGATTTATTCTGATAACCACTTACGACTCTATCTCCATCAATATTGGCAATTTCACGCTTCATTTGAAGAATATTCCTCAAATGTCCCTCTTCGTCAATATACTTCTGAATTATAGAAGGATAACGTGATATAAGAAGATTCATAGCCTTTCTTCTGTCCTCTGTAGCCGATTTATCATCACTTGCCACAGATATAGCTTGCTCTGTGGCTGCATTATATTCTTCTTGTGCTTTTTCTGCTGCTGATACAGCGTCATTCACATCTCTTTGGGCACGTTCCATATTACTTAGCCCATCACTTGTAGCTATGATTGCTCCAATAAGAGTTCCCAAAGCCGCGGCTGCTGCTACATAAGGATTGGCGAGCATTGTCATATTGAGCAACTTTGTAGCCTTTTCCAACAATAGCATACGTGTATATGCAAGCGTTTCAGCAATGGTATATCCATTTGTTGTCATTGTTGCTAAGGCAACAGCCGTCCGATATATTCCAAACGATGTAGCAAGACCTACTATAACACGTCCTACCTGCTCGTAGTTCTCGACAAGGTACGTTGCAGCCTGCACGGCATTCATAACAACACCCTCACCCTTAGAGCCTATCTCATTGAACATATTATCGAAAGACTCTTGAAGCATGGAAATCTGTCCATTGAGGGTCTTTGCGCCCTCTGATGCCATACCATAGAACTTACCACCTGCCGATGTAGCAGATATAAACGCATCCTGCACCATCTTTGAAGTAATAGCACCCTTTGACATCTCGTTTTTGAGTTCACCGATAGATTTTCCCGTTTTGCGAGCGATTTCCTCAAGCGGGTTGAATCCTTGATTGACCATTTGCATGAGGTCCTGGCCCATCAATTTTCCTGCACTACTCATCTGTGAGAAAGCCAGCGCAAGGGAGTTGAATTTACCCGTATCACCCATAGAGATGTCACCGATGGCTTTAAGGTAGTCGATAGACTTCTCAGCCTCGATACCAAAGGAAGTCATCATCTGTACCGCACCGACCATATCCTTTGTGTTCAGTGGCGATGCAAGGGCATATTCTTTAATTTGCCCCATGATGTTGTTTAGACGCTCCTCATTACCTCCCAATAGGACTTTAAGGGATGTTTCCATGCTCTCGAACTCCGCACGGACGGATATAACCCTACTTGCAAGTTCTTTCAGTCCCATACCGCCAAGAAGCATACCGCTCATCTGCTTGAGCTTACCAGTAAGCAGGTTCATGGTTTCTGCCGTTCCGCCACCTTCCTGCCGTAATAATGCGTATTCGTCACGGAGTTTCTTTACTGATAGCCTTGCCGTTGCCTGCTCTTGTGTAAGAGCAAATAACGATGCCTTTTCTTCATCAAGAGCCTTTTTGGCTGCTTTCCACTCTGCAAGTTTGGCATCAGATGTCAAAGGAGACGACTTAACAGACTCACGATAAGCATCGCCCAAACGCTTAACATCAGCGGCAACGTCCCTAACTACTCCTTTCTGTGCAATAATCTTCTCTGTAAAGTCATTGACACCCTGCGAAGCTGCAAATATCTTCTGTTTAAAGTCTGTTTCCATTGCAGCAGATGCTTCGGCGATCTTACTGGTGACATTCCCTAATTCCTTAGAAGTCTGTTGTAATTTACTATTCAGCTTATTAAAGGATGTAGGGTCTTGAATAGCATCTACACCTTTAATCTCCTGCTTTAATTTCGTTATCTCATCTCGTAACCGCTGGACCTTCTCATAGTCCGCTTGTACACGGAATTTCAATTCTGCCATACCTATTTTCTTCTCCTTTTTGCGAGTTCCTTACCACTGATTTTCTTCACCACGTCTCCGAAAGCCTCATGTTGCTTGTCTTTCTGCATAATGATGAGATTGCGATAAGGAATTTGATTAACTACTTCGTCATACGTCAGATGCAAGCTATCCATGAATGACGCTATTTGTCCCAAAAGGGTTTTATTCCCGACTACTTCGGTGTTGCTGCCAGCAGGCTTGCGTTCTTCGTCAAACTGACAGCTTTCAAGAAAGGGGCAACGCCGATAAGGTCAAAACCTGCTGCAAGCGCATCTACGACCTCCTCAAGAGTTCCATTGCATAATTCCTTGGTCTTGGATAAATCGCCTGCCATAAGCCACGAGAGAGCCTTTGCATACGCTTCACTATCCTTTGCAGATAGAAGCATCTCTTTTATCGAACTACCCTCTGATAGGTTTATGTCACTGATACACGATATGGCACCTGCCAACCGCTTAATAGTAGGAGGCTGAATAGCGTATGCTTGATTATTCACGTAGACAATCGCATAGTCATTGCCTAAGATTGCATCTGATATTAATTTACTTGCTTTACTCATACTGAAAATAAAAAGGGGTGGAGGTGGTATTTAGCCACGTTCCACCCCAATGTTATCCTGAAACTTTCCTTACACCAAAGCCTTTACCTCTGACTCGTCAAAGTTATACTCTGGTGACACGCCATCAGCAGTAGGAGCCTGAACAAGACCCTTGACTGCAATAGCGATAGCCTTGTCGGTGTTTGCCTCACGTGCTACAATCTGACAGTTAGGGAAGATGAACCATACATCGTCCTCAGTCAGGCAGAACAGAGCCTTCTTGATGACAACCTTATCAGTAGCTCGCTTCCAACCTACAATGTCATCTTTGTCAGTGCCTGCACCACCTTTCTTGATGACTTCACCACCCATAAGAGCAGCCTTGGCAGCATAGTCGTACTGACCGATTGAGAACTGAGGTGTAATCTCGCCTTGAGTGGTGTCATAGCGGTATGCTTGACCCGTGAGCTGGTTCTTGTATGGAGTAACAGAAGCCTCGCTCTCCTCAATGTTCCATGTTTCGCCATGCACGTTCATCACCTCATTCTTGGCAGTCTTGGCTGCTTTGATGATTGTACTTGCACTTGCTGCGGTAAGGTCATTCTTGATTACGGAAATGTCAGCATAAAAAATCTTCTTAATGCCGACAGCTGAAATTTTTCCCATATTTACTTTACGTTTAATGCGTTAAACAATATTCTACAATTAATAAAATGGCACTTCAAAGCAGTGTCCGCTTCAATGTGGATAGTATCTATCTCATAGTTGTACCTTGTTCCGTCAAACTCACCCGTTACGCTTTTGAAGAGTTCTTTTGCCTTTCGCTCTAATTCCTTTAATCGGAGTGTGTTGGCAATGTTCACCCCTAAATCGGGAACACACAGATTGACTTCACAAAAGCACTTCTCCCAATACTTGCTCGGTGTCTGTCCTTTCACATGGATAGTAATGCGTTCGTCTTTCAACTCGCCCATAATGGTCTTGCCGAAAGGAACTATCTCTATCCCAAACGCCTTGCAATCTCGGTAGAGAATATCTGCTATTTCGGTAGTTACTATCATAAGTTCTATTCAGTTACAATCTCCCAATCATTTGCGAAGATGTCAATCCAATCGGGAACGTAATTCGTAGCGACAACACCGCCATCGGCATACCTTTTCAGTTTCAAACACTGACTGCGGTAATGAATGGTTTTTGTATCGCTTGCCAATACAAAATTCTTTGCGTCATTTGGAAGACTTTGCATCTTCGGTACAATGTCAGATTTGATGTCAGAATCTATCTGCTTGACAACACAAATACCATCACTCCAAATGTTGCGTCTTACGGCTTTCCCACTTTGCAGGGCTGTAATAACTTCTCCGAAATTCATATCACTCAAACATTTCTTTTAGTTTCTTCTCTGCTCTCAATGCAGGGTCGCTCAGCACAACAAATCCTTTTGCCTCGACATAGGAGGCGTAAGGAGCGGTGTTCTCTAATGTCAGCCCATCTTTGTCTACATCGAATGTATTGGACGTTCTCAAAGTAAGTGTGTGGTCTTGGTATGTTCCGCTTTCCTCTGCGTCCTTAACGGCAGCATCGCCCACGTCTATCATACCTTTCTGAACCTCCCACTCTAAATTATCAAAGAACTGGTCTACATCAGAGAAATCACTATCTATAACCATAATTCAGAGTTATTGAAATAGTTAGCATTCTTTACAATGTAAACCTTACCTTCTCCTCGTACGCTTTCTCCTTCAAGACATCTAACCTCTGTACCTGCTTTTATATCGACATTCATCTCACATACTACGTGGAAATTAGGTCTGTACACATCACCATTAGGAGAGTTAAACTCCTTTGTGGTGTTGTCATCACAACGGCACTTACAGAGTGTTACCCACTCTTCACCTCCTGTATTAGGGATAGGGTGTCCGTATTCGTCCTCTTGGAGTGGTGTTACCCTTTTAACCTGCAATATGTGTGGTGCGAATATCATAAGATGCGTATCTTCGGTTTATTGTCGTTGAGTTCGTCCTTCAATCCGTACTTCTTACAAAGGAGAGAGTAATAATCCTTTACGCCTTGAGTGTTCCACGACATAGAGAAACCGCTCTCATTGATAGAAGTAGGACGAAGCAAAAGAGATGGAATAAATCGGGCAATAGCAACAGAGATATTATCAATTACATCTGCATCAACATCGTCCTCTATATTCACACGTGCATTGAGAGACATATCCAACAAGTCTGCCTCCGACACTTGTATGCCGAAGGACTGAAACTTGCTTGATATGTACTTCCTTACGTTCATTTTGTCAACTTGGTAAGGTCAAGTGTGGTAATGAGAGTTGGGTCTGCAATCTGTGGAATCCACTCTGCGGTGTACTCTAAGTAGCGTCCGTTGTGGTCACGATTAGCAGCTACCAGCATATCACCATCACCAGTAGGAGTATAGGTCATGCCTGGCACTGGATCGGTCTGCTCATACGGCGTGTGGTAGCGCATATAGCCAACCTTATCCTGTGGGAGGAGTGTGATATGACCATCTGCGTACACCTGCACATTCTTGCCGTTCTGCTCCTTCACATAGTCATCCTTGATTTCGATAGCAGGAAGACCAATACCAGTGAAGAGGTCAGATGCAAGGGCAGACGTTACAAGACCAGTAGAGAGATACATCTGATTAGAACCGAGTTGCATCTTGAACATCTCACCGAATTCAGAAGAACCGATGATGTGCTTCATGAATGTGCCGCGGCTCATAATCATCTTTGAATACTTACCGAAGTCAGGAGCAAGCTCATTGAGTTTGTTCATGAGGTAAGTAACCATCTTCTTCTTTGTGCCGTCGATAACGTCACTATCCTGCAACTCGATAGCATTCATAGGAAGTTCGATGTTGAGGAACTCTGTAGCGTTCTGCTCTGATAATGCCTTGTCCTTGTTGCGAACAGAAGCCTTACCCGTCATAAGGAGGTCGCCAACAACCAAATCCATACGCTTATGAGCAGCAAGCATTACCTGACGATAGTCATCGTAAATGAAACTGATGATATCGTTGAGTGCTGATACTTGCCCTGTAGCGTTCGCTTCGTTGTACTTATCGAGCAAATCCTGCAACTCTGATAGGCGGTCTACGCTCATCTGATAGCGGTCGCCAAGATAAGCAATCTCACCAACTCCGCTGCCCATGTTCTTACGCTCACGGATTGGCTTTTCACCAAATTGAGAGTTGATAGAACCTGCCATCACGCCACGAACAGAACCGATATAGTCCTTGAATACTCGTGTAGTGGTCTTACGCCAGTCGAGGAACTCCTGCCAATAGATAGCGTCCGTTCTTGTTTGAAGGACACGATTAATAACTGCACCTACAATAACAGGCTCGTTAAATAATGATTGAATAGTCAATGCCATAATATGCCCTTTCTTTTACTCGTTAAACTGGAAGTGAGGGAGGTTAGCCTTGTCCTTCTGTGAGAAAGGAGTTACCAACTTCTCTGGTTCAATCTCAAATGCTCTCTGCAAGAGTGCAACGGAGTTAATGCCGTCTGCAACCTTATGACTTTCATAAAGTGCAGAGTTAGCGACATTCTTAGGGGTAGTGCCGTCTGCTGCCTTAGCCTCAAACAACACATCACCAGTCTTCAATGCGCCCATAGCTGCACTGAGTGTGAGTTCGTCATACCCTGCCTTTGACTTGTCAATGGCGTTAACTGTTGCCCCCTTAGTGCCGTTGCCGAGGATAGTTCCCATAACCACGTATGAACCCTTAGCAATCTTCACCTTGGTGTCAGTTGCACCAACATTCTCCTTTACGAGAACATTAACCACAATCTTTGCGGTCTTTGCCTTGAGGTCGGCTGCAATAGGAGTGAATGAAGGAACATAGCTACCTACTGCCAATCCTGCGACATCAAGGACGTAATTGCCACGACGACGAAGACCAGTAGAGACATCGTAACGCTCTTCTTGTTCCTCCTTTGGTGGCAAATTGTACTTAAATCCTGCCATAAATTACTTTTTGTTTTGTTCTACAATCTCTTGTGTTCCCTTGTTGATTTGTTCAGCAATGGAACTAATCTCGCTTTTGTGTTCGTGGTTCCCCTCTTCGGGAGACTTTGCGAACTGGAATCCACCATTCTGCATCTCCTGCTTCACATCGGTGAAGTACTGATTAAGGTCTACATCATCAGCGATTTGCTTTCCTTTATAGACATATTCAGGGATACCGAATGACTTTGCCACTGCTGCAATCTGTTGGTTGCGTTCGTCCGCCTTTGTCTTAGCGTCCATTGCATCCATGCGGTCGGTGAGTGGCTTCAGTGCCGTTCCCAACGCTGCTGCAATCTGTGCAGCCAAATCCTGCGGCTCATTAGGCTTTGGGTCTGTTGGTGGGTCTTGTGGCTTTGGTTCCTCGATTGGCTTTCCGTCCTTGATGTTGTGCTTCTTCTCGTAGTTTGAAACTGCGGTTTTCTGCGCACCATCAGCCCGATAGTCGCCATAGCTTGTTAGAACGTCTTGAAAGGAGATACCCTCAACGATAGAGTTTACCTTGCTCTCGTCCGTTACTCCTTCAGCTTTCTTACTTGCCATACGCTGAAGGGTGGCATCATCAGCCCCTTGGAATTTAGTTCTGAGTCCTGCCAAAATTTGTTCGTAAATGTTCATACTTTATAAAGTGTTAACTTGAATAAATCTTTTCAAATTTACACATTATAAAGGGGGAATTTGCGTTTTTCAGTGGTGCAGAACTGACAATAAGTCGGTTGTAAGAAAAAGCCGCCTATACTCACGTACAGACGGCTGAAATAATACATAAACATTTGTGTAAAGAAGCTATTCTTGCGTTTGCAATGTTGACTGAGTTTCCTTTTTCTCCTCTTTAATTTGTTGCAATTCGTCTTGCAACTCACCATAGTTTGAGCAGAAACTTACACCGTGTTCCATTGACCACACACCACCACTGACGGCAACAGCAGCCGTTTCAACATTATCTCTTTCGTTGTCAATCATGAAAGGAACAATCTCTGTTTCGATGCTCACAGTCTTACTTGCTGCTTCGAGTGATGTATTCAGCGTGCCAATAGCAGACGTGAGGAAATTAACTCTTCGTTGGAAAAACTCTCCCAATTCCTCTGCGTGGTTCTGTACTGCCATGTGAGCAGCCATGAAGACGTATCGAAAAGCCGTACCACTAAGAGCATTGCCAGTCCCTTTGAGTTGGTCGAATGATATACGAGGGGTATTTGTCAGTCCGTAAATCTGATTAAAGTATGTTTCAATCTCCACCTTGATCGGGTCGGAGGATTGATTCCATGTGAGGTATTGTGCATTTGCGCCATCGCCAGTTAATTGCATCATTCTGTTTCTTGCATCACCGCTCAAATTGTCGGGCTGCAACTCTCCAAATAGCATAAGGAGAGGAAAGAAGTGATTATCTATGCAATCAGCATAGCCACTCAAACACTTCTCTAATCGGACACGCAACTGCTTAATCTTTGCGCATAATGGCTCGGGGCGAAAAGCGTACATAACGGGGAGTTTCTGAAACTGATGCGCAAATGTACGCTCTACATTCTCCGACCATGTCTTATCAAGTTCCCACTGATACACCTTATCTTCGGTAATAGTCATGAATACGGTATGTTCGTTGCCGTCTAAGTCTTTCTTCTTGTATTCACGGGAGAAAGCTATCATCTTGCCGTTATCGTCAAAGAAAGGATACAATGTATCGCCACGGAATGGGGACCATATTTGCGATTTTAACTGATATTCGGGTGCTTTCTTCCCAAAGAGGGACGCAATTCTACGCTTTAGCTGTGCCCAAAAGCCATCATCTTTGACAACGTACCAATACTCCGCTACTTCCTGCTCTGATAGCCACGAACGGACCAACTTGCGATTTTGGAATTTCAGTTTATTCTTCTTGAATACCTGTTTAATGGTTTCAAATACATTCTTCTCTCCATCGTCTTCGGGGGTACAGTCAAGCGTGGGTTCTGTACCTACACAAAAGGCGGTATGGATATTTACTATATCCTGCTCAATAGGAAGTGCAATGCGGTTAGGCTCTTTCATTTCATATTGTGCAGGGATATGTGTAGTCTTTCCGCTTTCTCGGTCAAAATGATCTTCCTCCATCTTTACAAGGACTTTAATCTTCTTGTAAAGTTCTGGGTTCATGATGTCGTGTTTCGTCATGTCCCAATCAGCAAGATTTGCTGATGTGTCGGGAAGAGGATTGCGCCTGCCTTTCTTAAGGTAGCTAATCTTCTTATCAATGTCCTCAAGTGCGAGGATGTCTTCTAATGTCTTTACCATATTGTTATCCTGTTTATCGGGCAAAAGCTGCAGCCATGTCGCCCTTTGGTTTCAAAATCTTTCCTAATAGTTGCCCAAGGACATAATAGCGAACCGCATCTATGCCGTGGTTATATTTGTCTATTGGTTGGTTGATATAGTTGCCGTCCTTATCCGTGTCCCATACATACTTTCTGAACTCTGTACGGAGGTTATGCGACCTCTCTGTAACAAAGATATGGTCAAAGGATAGCATCTTATCTATTCCTGCAATGATAGAGTTGCCGCTCTTATCTACGGGGTATATCTTTATTCCTGCATTGTGTATCTCTTGTATCAGTCGAGGGTCTGCACTCTCGGAGAACACCTTTAATCCTCCAAAGCGTTTAAGTTCCTTTGCGATGTCAGATGATAACATACCCGTACGATAGAAGATTTCATCAAGGTACAAGTCGTTATCAATGATACCACAAAGTATTCCTGCACTCGGGTCGTGGGTAAATCCAAAGTCATCACCGATAGCAACCTTTTTGCACCACTTCGGGAACTCCTTAACAACTCCGATTTTCTTAAACACTGCACCTTCTGCAACATCTGCCCATCTACCCATGACGGTATGAGCGTACTTCTCGGGGTTGTTAGCTTTCATGTCCTCAACCTCCTTAATGAACTCGGGGGAAAGGTTCTCTAAGTTATCCAAGTAGGTTGTATGAATATGTAGTACGTTCGGGTGGGTGCTTATCTGAACGGGGACGCCATCATACATCACCTCCTTATGGGTGTTCTCTATAAACCGCTTATAAACCCAATGGTTATTGTCTGTGGGGTTCATAACGATAATAATTCGGTTCTGTATTCCCTTCTGACGAATAGAGAGCATAATTGTTTCAAACTCTTTCTCCGATACCCACTCTTCGGCTTCGTCTACAACAAAGGTGGTAATGCCGTGAATGGATTTCAGTTTTGCGGTCTGATTACCCGAACTTGTCTTGATACCACGAAACATGACAGACCCACCACTGCGGATGTTCTTTACATCTGTCTTGGTGTGGGTGTACCACTTGGCGTTACAGTCCAGCTCCACTTTCTCCATGAACTCGGGGATAACGGACATTCCAGCCGACACCATAGTGTAACGAGTGTAGAGTATCTGATGAACTATCCTCTTTGCAGGAGTAGGATGTTTTACCTCAAACAACAGACGCTCAATGAAAGTGGAAACATTGAAAGACTTTCCACTTCCACGACCACCCGTTACAAGGATGATAAATTTATCCTTGTTGTGGTATAACGGAGCATATATCTGCTGTGGGGTTATTCTATTCACTTGTATTGTCGATCATCCATTTGTCAATGTCGATACCATTCTCGGAGTACAAAGCATCTTCATCATCTTGTTTCTTCTCCATCTTGCGCCATGTCGGGTCGTGGTGGTATAGCAATGTAGCGATAGCTTGCATATTAGGAGGTAGTTCCATTTCTGTTTCTTGAACTACCGCCTTATCTGTCAACGTTACCCAACCTGTGCCACCGCAATGAGGGCATTTCTTATCCGCCCCCATACACTCGCACTTGTCTTGTACGAACTTCACAATCCTTGATTTCGTCTTCTTTCCACCAAAAGCACCCTTGATGTACGCACCACGAAGTAAGGCTACTATCTTTGTCCGACCATGCGCTAAGACCCTATTAATTTCAGCCCCTCTGCGCTTGTTTTCTTCTTCGTCCCAACATTGATAGTTGCCATTCTTCATAGACCCGAACACATCTGCGGAAAGGTTCAACTCATTCGCTATCTCCTCGTCCGTGTAGCCATTCATTGCAAGCTGCTCTATGCGCTTGTAGAAGTCGATATGGTCATAGTCGTGTTTTGGTTTTGCCATAACTTTTAACGTTTATAATTTGCGTTTATCGAATATTCTCTTTATATTTGCAATGTAGATTGATGGTCGCATGATTTGGGAGCGAGCAGCGTTAACAGCGGTGATATAGGAAGTTCGAGTCTTACCCTTTCTACACTTAGGGGCTTTTATAGTCCCTATTTTATTTTGCGGTATTGCTTACCTTTCATGTCAATCTTGTCAACTACTCCAATAGAAACCACTTGATTGTAATGACGTTTACCTATCTTCTGATTTGGTTCTATTACAACTTTCAATATCTTGTTCTTGGAGTATTTTACACTTGACACATAGATTAATCTACTTCTGTTCGTGTCAGTGTAGACATTTTTCGGTCTCTTCACTGCTGCTTCAACCATCCTAAACCTATGTGCGTTTACCGTTGCCCCTTTCTGTTTCTTTGGGTGATTACGATATTTCAATATGGTTTTATCTGTAATGGCAGCGAGTTCAGACTTTACGATAATTCCTTTTTTGAATAAATCATTCAGATACGCCTTGTTGGTTTTTCCGAAAATATACACAGACTTCCTTACTCTTCCGCTTGCAAGAACTTTATCTGCAAATCCTTGTAGGTCTCTTGTGTATCTCCGCTTGCTACCATTTAAACCATATATCAATATACCTTCACCCATTATTCAGTTAATAGTGTTTCTATCTTTTCTGAAAATACTTCACCTTTGAGAAACTTCTCATCGGGGTTAAATCCGAACTTCTCACAAAACTCCACCTTTGCATCCCAATTGTCGAACGATAGCATAAGATAAGCGTCCATGTTTGCAGCTGCCTTTGTAGCGGCTTGTTTCACTTCTTCTTTTACTTGCTTCATGTGAGCAACCTTTTCCGCTCTCTCGGCTTGCTTTTGTGCTACTTCTGCTTGTCTTTCTTCTCTGACGGGTTCCATGAGTGTGTCGAGTTCATCAGCGATGGTGTTTTCTTCTTCTGTCTGAAAGTTGAAATCCACGCCGATAATATCGAGGTCTTGCTCGGTCAGTCCTGCATCTTTGTAGTCGATATCGGGGATAAGCTCACGGAGTGTGTCGTAATCCCACTCGCCCTGCGCTGATGGATTATTGAGCAAGATAAGAAGTTCCTTTTCTTCTTTCTCCTCTACATCTATCAAGTCCACACGGATAGGGTAGTCGTTATCCTTTGTTTCGGAATTGTACTTTTGAAGTTCGTCCATAACAGAAAGCCGCTGGTGTCCGCTCACAAGTGTATATCCTGTTCGCTTGTTCACCACAATGCCTCCGACCATACCGAACTTCTTTATACCACGTTTGAGAGCCTTGCGGTTCTCTTCGGGAATAGTACGAGGGTTCTGCTCGTGAAGTTTAATTTGAGAGCGTAGGAGTTCCACGCTCTCTGATGTGAAGTATTTGTTATCCATCTGACTTGTCTCTTTTACTTGTTATCCTGCTACTGCGCCATATCCGTGCTGCTGAACTGCACGACTTTCCGCCCTTGCAATAAGCCTGTCTCTTGACTGCTTAGCTTTTCGGCTCAATGCACTTGTTTCCCAAGTATTCTTTCTCCGCCAATTCGCCTCGCTCAATCTTTCAGCCTGTGCGTAAATTTGTCTAAGAGTTTTTCTTGCCATAATTCTAATTTTTTACTTGTTATCCTGTTACATTGCCTTTGGCAGAAATTTGTTTACTAACTTGCGTGTGTATAAATGAAGAACGTTTGTTTGCCCTATTATACTCACGAGTACCTGCTCCAAATCTCCTATGTGCCCAATCATTATATGCCGATGCCCTTGCGTTCATTGCACTTAATTCTGATATAGACCTGTTTCTTGCCATAATTATTCTTTGTTACCCTGTTTATAATTCTGTTCAAAAAATATTCTTTCGCTCATTGGAAACGCTTGGTATATCTTCTGCAAGTCCTGCGGATAGTGTTCCTGCATCCATGTAAAGCAGTCTATGTTAAAGCCAATTCCGTTACTTGCCTTGTTGCCGTACAAAACGGGTTGCGGTAAACGCTTCATGCGCATATATGCTTTAACATCTTTCTGCGTCCACGATGCAAGCGGATAAACTAAGCCGTTATTTTCATACCCATTAGCTTCATAGCCTTTGAGCATAAGGTTTCTGTTCATGCCATCCGCTTTCTTCATCCCTAAGAACGTGTAATAAACGCCCGTCTTCATTCTCACCGCCTTAATCACATCAGCGAGTTTCAGCAGCTTAACTTTTGGGTTGGGAACACAATACAGACCGCCACGAAGAATATACGTTAAATTCCAATGAGGAACTTGCATGAACTCTACCTTTGGATATTTCTTTTTTACCCACCTTATCCAGCCATTGATGTGGTCTAAGTCCTTGACAAAGTACATAAAGACACATACAACTCTTTCAAAGTGTGGATAAACTAAATCCAAAGTAACGAGCGAATCCTTACCAAGAGAACACATAACAATGCAAGATGACTGCTTTTCAGCCACCCTGCATATAACGTTATGTGCTTCTTGTAACTTGTTCATTATCCTACGCTCATTCCAAAGCCCTTACGGAGCTGCCTATATACAGTCTTATGACTGCCCAATTTATTACCAGCTACCAACTGATGACGTCCACTATTGCCCAGATAAGAACCTGTTGCACCTGCGATACGACCTTTCAGTGTTTGTGCATTTCTTCTTGCCATAATCTAATACCTATTGATATTACACCTTCTTCGACTTGTCTCTTATGTTGTGTGAAAGTACCTTACCCAAGTCAAATACCACTTGTTCTGCGACCCATACAAGCGGATTGCCATCTTTATCCCTACCATGCTCGTAAGTGATAGGCTCGTTATTCTCATCTACGAATATCTCACAATGAGCACCTAACACTTCTACCAAAGCATTATCTCGGTCTTTGTTGTAACCTACATAGAATTGAATAGCATCATACTTGATAGGCTGTGCATTGCCGTCTACATCTTCGATTTCAAACCCTTCTTCATCAAGCTGCAATAACTTCTTGATAGTTGTAGGGCGAACCTCTCTGAACTCTTGCACTTTACGGCCTGCAAGGATAGCATCGAAATACTTTTGGCGAATTATAAGATTTAATACTTTCATACGACTTTTCTCTTTTTTAATGTATCACAAAGATACGATTTAACATTATTATATTTAGGAAAATCCGCCCTGTATAACCTACAATGGACGGATTGTTGTTTAATACTCTAAGGGTAGGTTTAATTCTTTTACCTTTGTTGGCTTAAATCCTCTATCTCTCTCAACTCTCAGACCCCATTGACCTGTTACGCTTTCTAACTGAGAAAGGGTGAAATAGCCAAGCTCAGCGAACTGCCCAACAGTGATGCCGTAGAACTCGTAATCATTATCTGCCTTCTCAGCTTCGAGTACATACCACGTGTGACCCTGCAAGAAGAACTTGCATACTACTACTGCATCTTCACCCTTGCCATCTTGTGAATACAAAGGGTACTTTGCTAACTCTTTCTCTAATTGCTTTGTTATTAACTTCATAATATAGTTATCTGATAGGTATAATTAATGCAGTATGTACATTTTCACTAATTTCTTCTTCATTAGTGTTATCTTCGCTGATTACCTTATCTTTAACGACATTGTCAGCAGCGAGTACTGGTGCCATTGAATATGTGCCAAGAGGATTAGCACATTCTTCGTTACGATACACATATACGCCACGTCTTATAACCCTGCCTTTATCATCTTGCAGGGTGACAAACTTCTTTGTTCTGCTTATCACCGTGTAGACCCACATGGTTTCATAATTACACGCTGAACGCATAAAGTATCTTTTGCCTACCTCGAATGTCTTAACTGTACTCATAATTTTTATAGTTTAATAGTTTTACTTTTTTATTTAGCAAATGCCTGCCATTGCGATAGATGTTGCTTTGTTCACGATAGCACCAGTCCATTTAATTCTGAATCCATTGAAGAAATCCATAATAAAAGACCTTATAGCTAATCTGCTTGCACAATCCTTATGTCTTTTCTTGCTAAAGAAGATAATTGCTTCTTGAGCTGCTATCTCGCAGTCTGTAATGTTTGCATTGCGAATGAAAAATGATGTAGACTTCATAATCTTATAGTTTAATAGTTTTATATTTGTTTCTTAATCACAATGCAAAGGTAATGATTATAATCATACAAAACAAATATTTTACGCAAAAAGTGTATGATTTTAATAAACGTTAGCGAATAGACGGTATTTATGTTTATAATATTACACAAATTAACAAAAGGTTGATTTTAATCAAACAAAACACCTAAATATTTGCATTATTCATTTCTTCTTTATACTTTTGCAGTGTAGTTTATAATCAACATGTAATATGGATATAAAAAAGGTAATAAAAGAGCGCGGCTACACAATAGAAGATGTAGCAAAGAAAATGGGAATTTCAAGGGTTACACTTAGCCAAAATATGAGCCGTAACCCAACAGTTAGCACATTGGAGCGCATTGCAAATGCTATTAATTGTAATGTAAGTGAATTCTTTGCAGACGAAAAGGACGCATCAAACACCATCACTTGCCCCCATTGCGGAAAGCCAATCAAATTTGAGAAAGTATAATTAATAAATAAAAAAGAATGAAAACGCTAAATCTTATTATTAAGCAGGTGTACTTTGACCAAATTATAAATGGAACGAAGACACAAGAGTTTAGAGAGGTAAAACCTACTACTATTAAAAAACTCCTCCAACTCGATGAAGACGGATATGAGTTAGAAGACGAGAACGGTAACGCCATACCAATACACTATGATGCTATCCAGTTCTACGTTGGATATAATAAAGACCGAGATAGTGCTTTGGTTGAGGTGAAAGATGAGTATTGTGAAATATTCTTAGATGAAAACAACGAGCCGATAATCTACGAAGATGGAACGGATAAAGATGGAAATCCGCTTGAGTGGGTCGCAGAACAGGTCGTGTTTAACTTGGGTAAAGTCTTAGAAGTCCATAGAAAGTAAAACCTTATTCATAAACTCGTCAACATTTTGGCGAAAATCTGAATAAGTGGTGTAAAGTACCATTAACTCCGTGCAGGTAGCTGAAATAACGCTTGCGCACGTTACTTTGGTAGCTTTGGTTATGGCACGTCTAAGTCCTTGCGGCATCTTGCCACCAAAGAATTTATTAGGAGAGTAAAGGTAGATGACAACAAAGATAAACTCTTTGCGGTCGTTTACCTTTATTTCGTTTCCCTTTAGTTCCTCAAACACTTTGTAAATCTTTGGAATGAGATTTAAGTCCTTTAATTTTGGCGATGTAGCCAACTCGTTATCTACTATGGCTTGGCGGAGTGCCGTACGTGCCTTTTCTATTTTCTTGATTGTTTCGATTATCTGCTCCATTTATAGAGTTTTCAACAAAAATATAGCAAATAATCTTAAATAATCAAATTTGTTTAGATAAATTTTTACATAACAAGTAAACAAACACAACAAAATTTACTTATTTCAGTGTGTTGGTCAGTGTGTTGGTCAGTGTGTTGCTTTTTATTTTTCACCTTTGTAAAAATCTAATATAAAGATAATTACAAAGGTGTTCAGTGTGTTGTTCAGTGTGTTGGTCAGTGTGTTGTTACCCTTTTAGAACGTAATCTAAAAGTTTTACATTAGCCTCGTTAATGTGGCTAAAATCTTTTTTAATGTATAGTTCCGTTATCTTTAATGACTGGTCAGTATGATTTAGCATATCATTTACAATATACTTGCTTATTCCTACTTCATTAACGGCAATCGTAGCCATTGAGTGTCTGGCAGCATAGAATTGTAGCCTATTAATGCCCAAGTCCTTTCCCACTTCCTTTAATCCGATGTTTATCGCACGATTGAAACTCTCCATGGTGGTAAACCTCTCATAGAAGTTAAATACACGTTCTTTACCCTTGTATTTCTCAACTAACGGCTTGATATAATCTGTTATTTTTACTTGTATCTCAGCCTTGTCCCTGCGCCTATCCTTTGTTTTCATGCGGTCATAGATAATGGTGTTATCTTCCAATCTATCAGCATAGTATAGGTCGGCAGAGTTCATTCCCATTAAACAGAATGAAAGACGGAAACAATCAAGTGCCATATCGTGACGGTTGGACTTTCCTTTTACCTTGATATTGTCATAGGGTAGGGCGAATATTCTCCGTATTGTTTCTACGTCTAAGGCTCGTTTTTCAGCTATGTTCTGCTCTACTGGTTTATATTTGTCTAAGGAGTGCTTAATTCGGATAATATCGTTATCTTCATCGTTATAATACTCCTTTGCAGCATTGAATATAGTTTTAATGCAGTTAGGATATAAAGATTGCGCTCTTGGACGGTCTTTTAATGCGTTCTCAAAGGCTTTCATTGTCTTAACGTTGATTTCCTCACAGAGAATATTATCACGTCCTACAAAGGAGTACAAAGCGTTTAGAGCCGTTTTGTAGTTCTTTATCCCCTTGATAGTAGAAGAATATATCCATTTGTTTGCAAAATCAGTGAATGATATTCCTCTTTTGTCCTTTTTCTGTTTCAGATACGACACGATTGTATCTATATCTATATCGTTGAACTCCAAGTTAAGTTCACTTATCCTTTCTCTGTACGTCTTTATTAATTCATTACATCTATCGAGGACGTTTGCATTCTTTATCTTGAATGAAGCTGTTATATCTTTCCTTGTAACGTACATTGTCGTTGAGATATAACGTACTTTCCTTGTATGTGTGAAACGTATTACCACGTTCCACGTTTTATCTGGACGCTGCCTATCCTTGAATATTGTTGCCTTAAATGTTGCCATGTTTGAACTCTGCTAAAACATTTTTAATCTACTTCTAATGTTTATATGCCACTTGTAACAAATTTACATATTCCTTTTTAGACAAAAAGAAAAGCGGAAACCCTTTTGTTTATTGGATTTCCGCTTGTTTCTTGAAGGGTGGGTGGTGGGATTCGAACCCACGACATTCAGAACCACAATCTGACGCTCTAACCAACTGAACTACATCCACCATATTGGCTATTTCTTTTTAGCGAGTGCAAAGGTACGGGTTTTATTTGGACTGACCAAATATTTCCCGTACTTTTTTATTATTTTCCCTTATTTTGCTGGTGCATCTGGTGTTGCAGTTGGAGTAGCAGGTGCCTGTGCTGCTGGAGCAGCCTGCTTCTGCTGACTTGCACCGAAGTTAGGCAAGTTGTTTGGGTTTGTTGTATTGTCATCTAATGCAGCTTTCTCAACAACACTTGCATCTGTGGTTGCTGATGGTGCAACGTAAGCACTTGCTACGCTGATAATAACCATTGCGATAGCTAAGCCCCATGTAGTCTTCTCTACAAAGTCTGTAGTCTTGCGAACACCCATGATAGCATTAGATGATGAGAAGTTTGATGAAAGACCACCGCCCTTTGATTCCTGAATCAGAACGACACCAATCATCAAGAGTGCTGCAATCACGATAAGGATTACGAATAACGTGTACATTTTCTTGTCTTATTTTTTATTGTTATTTATTATCAATTTCTCCAAAAAACGTATTTGGTCTGCAAAGTAACGATTTTTTTTCGGATATACCAAATTTAATCGCCTAATAATTTCCAATGCTTTAGAATATCGACCTTGTTTTATATAAATTCTTGCTAATGTCTCAGTAAAGTAGCCAGTATCTTCATTTTCAGCTGCTTCATTGTGTTCATTCTCTTCAGGTTCGTACTCAGTCTCGTCTTGTAAAGTGATTTTACCCCCTTCATTATAGATGAAATCGTCGATAAGTTCTTGTCCTCTTAGTTGTGGAGTGATATCCTCATTTTGCTTACTTTCACTTTCCAATAAATAGGCAACGTAGTCCACAGTGGCATCAGCAGGTGTCGGCTTGCGCCTTCCTTCTGTTTCCTGTGTTGTATCTTCCTCTTCAGGAATCTGTTCTAAGAATGTATCGATAAGCGATGTTGTACGGTCTTCATCTGTTGCCGTTTCAGCGTTGATAGTTGTTGACTGCTTTTCTGCCTTTTTCTGTTCTGGAATCAGTTGATAATGGGCATCCTCAACGAGTTTGAAGAGGATATGACGGTCAGAGATGTATACAGCTGCACGTCGTAACTCATCATCGAAGGTGGAATCATGGAGCAGAAAGAGATTCTGCAACAACAGAATACGAGCTGGCTGATAATAAGGATAAAGCGCAAGCATACTCCGGAGATCGTATAAGGTCTCCTTGTTTAGATTCTCCGGATGGTTAATAAGATTGGCTATATCCATAGGACGATAAGCAATTATGTGGGGGTGATAAGAATAATAGTCAATGAAATTAAAAGTGATGATGTAAGATGATTACCAGTTAGCAACAGTTGCATTGAATATCTGGTCGGTAAGGTCCTTCACCATCTGTGTGACGAGTTCCTCCTGTACAGAATTCAGACTACGTACAGTTTCATAGCTTGAAGTAGCTGTGAACTGTCGTTCAAAGTCTTGGCTATGGTTTGTATTGTTTGTGAAGCGCACATTGACAGTGATGGAAAGTTCTGTTTGTGCAGAATATCCTTCACTTGAGACACTTTTATTACGTTGCTGATACTGTGTGATTTCACCTTCAATCTTCATATCACCATTACGCTTTACTTGTTGTAGGCGTGTATGGTTAGCAAAGACATCTTTCAATTGATTGTTGAACATTGGTCCCATTGGTCCCCATACATAGGTAGAGCGGATAGGGAAATCTGCAATCTGAATGGTATGTACTTTACTGTAATCAATACTTGCACCATTAAATTTATAGGATACACTGCAAGCTGCTAATAAGAGCAAGCAGATGGCTATCACACCCCATGTCAGAGGGCGAATAGATGTGAATTTCTTTCCTATCTTCATTGTTTTGTAAGAGGGTAGTCCCTTTTGTATCTATTGATTAATCTTTGTCTAATCCGTATTGTCTGATTCGGCGATAGAGTGTGCGGTCGCTGATACCCAACTCTAAAGCAGCCTTTTTACGATTACCATTATTACGCTCTAAGGCTTTCTCCACCAGTTGCTTTCCAATGTCGTTGAGGTTGAGTGTTTCTGGTTCAGAAATTTCTTCTGCCACAGCGTCTTCAACCTGTTCTATCGTTCGTGTTGGAGTGATAGGCTGTTTGCTTGTGGTAGCAGGAAGATTAGAAACTGTTGATGGAGTAGGCTGGAAACCGCTTGCACCATTTAGTTGTCTGCTTTCCTCCAACTGCTTACGAACGTTGTTGAGGTCACGTCGTAAGTCACTTACATTACCTCTCAACTCATAGAGAATTTTATAGAGAATCTCACGTTCACTCTCATAGCTATGTGAACCACCACTTTGTATCGTAGCAAGCTGTGTGCTGTCTTGGTCACGTGGGATGAAATGTAGCAATGTTTCTGCATCAATCTCACGCTTCTCGCTTAGGACAGACATCTGCTCAGTAATGTTCTTTAATTGACGAACATTGCCAGGCCATTTGTACTGTAACAGAATCTGGCGTGCTTCATCTGTGAGTGTAATCTTTGGAAGATGATACTTCTCAGCCATCTGCATAGCAAAGAGGCGGAAGAGAAGAACGATATCTTCGCCACGATCACGGAGTGGTGGCATCTGAATAGGAATAGTGTTAAGACGATAGTATAAATCTTCACGGAACTTACCTTCGCTAACAGCTTTCTGCATGTTGACGTTAGTAGCAGCTACGATACGTACATCTGTCTTACGGATTTCCTGGCCACCAACACGGATATATTCACCTGTTTCGAGAACGCGAAGTAATCGAGCTTGTGTTGCTAAAGGAAGTTCACCCACCTCGTCGAGGAAGATGGTTCCTTTGTTGGCTATACCGAAATAACCTTCACTATCGCCAATAGCTCCTGTGAAAGAACCCTTCTCATGACCGAAAAGTTCACTATCAATGGTCCCTTCTGGGATAGAACCACAGTTGATAGCAAAGTATTTCTCGCGACGACGAGGAGAATTGTCGTGGATTACACGTGGAATAATCTCCTTACCAACACCGCTCTCACCGATAATCAGTACAGACAAATCAGTGGGTGCTACCTGTAAAGCAACATCCAGTGCACGATTCAGTCCGTCGTTGTTTCCGACAATGTTATATCGTTGTTTGGTCCTCTGTAATTCTGTTGTATTCATTTAACTGACAAATTTACCTATTTTATTTGAATAAGCTGCAACTTTGGCAGACTTTAACAACTTCCTTTCTGTCTTTCTCAGCTATTTTCAGATGGAAAAAAGCAACTTCTTCTGAATTCTTTTCATGAAAAAAATATTTATTTTCATGAACATAATTATTTATTTTCATGAAAAAAAATAATTATTTACGAGAAAATAATTTGCGGTGTATAAATCTATCGAGTGTTAATTACTTGTTTTTCTTCCTGTTCAACTTTATTAGTAACAAACCAATAGCTGTCCAAATAAGTTCACGGATACGGACAAGTAGAGCCACGAAAATACCCGCCTCAAGCGTGAGCCCTAAGCCTTTAACAGACATAAGAAAACCTCCTTCACGACCACCTAATTGTAGAGGTATGAAGAAGAGCATATTAGCAAAGAGAGAGGTGAACGCAAGGATGAGAATGCATTCAAAGTAATTGACAGAAGGTAGCAATACCAAAAGGATGAAGAATATCTCTAAAGCACTGCAAATTCTGCAAGATAATTCAAGCAGAACAACGGTGAGGAAGGTACGTGGGTTTTGGTTGTGTAATGATGCTATCTGTGTGTCAATCCTGTCAAGTTCTTCCTTATGATTGGCAACAAAAGGTTCTGCCCATTTCTTAACAAAAGGAATATGGCGAACAAGGTTCATTACGCGGACTGCCAGTCCTTTTTTATAACCAGTGAGGAAAAACCAAATTGCAGATACGCAGAAAGCAAAAACGACAGCTAACATCGTGCCCATCAGGAGGTTGACTGGTTGCGTGAAGATATAAAGGAAGATGGATATAAGCCAAAACCAGAAATGACTAAAGATGTGTGTCATAGCATAAAGGACGACAGAAGATGTAGCACGTTCTGCTCCAATCTTCGGTGTCAGTTCCATGATACGATATGGTTCGCCACCCATTAGTCCTCCAGGAGTAGCGTAGTTAAGTGCAAAGCCTGATACAGTAACCTTATAAAGCCAGAAGAATGATACTTTCTTCCGCTCCTCAGCGTTTTGTGTCTGACTACGTATAATTGTAAACCAAGCTGCAGTATTAAAGATGTATAAGAATACCCATAGTACAACTACAGCAAAGAACCAGTAGCCTGCATACTGTATTTTCTGCCATGCATCAGCAAAGTCAAGGTTGTACACCATAATACAGAGTACAACCAAGCCAAAAGTGAAGAAGATGTTCTGAAACTTCTTGTTCATAAGTCTTCTTATTTATATTTGTCGTAAGGAATGAAGGAAGACACGCTTAGAGTGTCTCCTTCGTATTACGGTTTTCACCATTGTTTGGTATGCGGTCCTCACGCTTACGTGGAATAGCAAAGCGCACCTTGTCGCTTTCGTCCCTTCTTTCCTTGTAAAGCTTTGGAAGTGGATTGCCCATTGGTGCATCATATTCTGCACGATTGCGGAAGATGTCGATAGCAAGGTAGATTGCATGACGGAATGGTAGTTCATCCACAACACCCTTACCAGCTAATGAAAGGCTATTAGGAATTTCTGCAGAGGTGCGAACGAGTGGCAATCCTGCTGTGTAAATGATACCATGAGATACAGAAAGCGTACGGAAAGGAGCAAGCCCTTGTTCGTAATACATTGCCAAGATACCATCAAAATGCTCTGTGTAATTGCACCCAAAGAACGTATCGGCAGGGTAAGGACCAAAGGCTTGTATGTCATTCTCAACAAGTTCGTCAATAGCGGGCAAGATTATCTCATGTTCTTCAGAGCCTAACAAACCGTTGTCGCCAGCTTTAGGGTTCAAGCCAAGCACTGCTATGCGTGGACAAGAAAGGCGGAAGTCGCGACGAAGACTCTTAAAGAGTGCACTTGCATTGTTAACAATACTTGCCTTTGAGATTGACTCAGCTACTTGGCGCAGTGGAAGATTACGTGTAGCAAGGGCAACTCGCAGTCCATCGTTAATCAAGATTGACAAGCCTTGCTCCTCTGATTCCATGTGATCTTCAATGTAACGGCTCTGACCACTGAAGTGGAAGTGCTCATTATTGTCAATAGGAGCTGTAACGAGAACGTCAAATAGTCCTTGGCGATAGTCCTCTAAGGCCTTGTCTACAGCACGTAAGCCAGCAATACCTGACTCCTCTGAGGCAACGCCCAAGTCAACCTTAATTTCGTCATCAAATACAGGGAGCAGGTTGAGTCGTCCGTTCTGTGCTTCTGATGCATCTTTGATGATAGTGAAGTTAGCTTCTATGTCAAGTGCATTACGATGATAGGTGGCTACTTTAGGCGAACCATAGATGATAGGCGTACAAAGCTCCAGCATCTCTGGTTCTGCAAAAGTCTTAAAGATAAGCTCATATCCAATGCCGTTGGTATCTCCGTGTGTGATTGCTACGCGGACTCTTTTATTATCGTTCATATACTTATATCTTGTATTGTTTTGTTATATTCAGTTTCCTATTGGCTCTCTGTGTGTAGTCTGTTAGTCTTTTTGCGTTCTTATTATTTACCTTTTTACTTTTTCCCTCTCCCTCTTTCTTCTATCTTCTTTGCTGTTGAGAGCAGACCGCAGGCTGCAAAGATATCCTGTCCACGACTGGCACGGATAGTTGTGAAGACTCCATGTTGTGTTAGATAGTTTCTGAATTTCTCCATTCTGTGGTCATCAACACCCTGCAATGGGATATTAGGGATAGGATGGAAGCGAATAAGATTCATTCGGCAGTCCAATCCTTTGAGTAGTTGTACGATAGCCTTGGCATGTTCCTCGCTGTCGTTGAAATCCTTGAAGACAATATATTCGAATGACAGACGGCGCTGATGAGAGAAATCGTAATTGCTGAGTAATTCGATAATACTATCAATAGACATTCCTTTTTCCGCTGGCATCAACTCCGAACGTTGCTCGTGTAAAGGGGTGTGCATACTGATAGCAACGTGGCAGTCGCTCTCATCAAGGAATCGTTTTAGCTTTCCTTTGACACCCACACTGCTTACTGTGATTCGCTTTGGTGACCATCCGTAACCAAAGTCAGCAGTCATAATCTCTGTGGTGCGCAGTACGTTGTCAAGATTATCCATTGGCTCACCCTGACCCATGAAGACGATATTCGTCAATTTATCACGTTCTGGGAGGGAATAAATCTGATTAAGAATATCTGTAGCTGAAAGACTACCTTCGAAACCCTGCTTTCCTGTCTGGCAGAAGAGGCAGTTCATCTTACATCCTACTTGTGAAGAAACACAGAGTGTAGCACGGTCTTCGTCTGGAATATACACCGTTTCAACAAACTTACCGCTGTCAGTAGGGAAGAGATATTTGATAGTTCCGTCTTTAGAATGTTGTGCATCGATAGGCTCTTTGCAGCCAATAGCATATTCAGCAGCGAGTTTCTCTCTGTTTGCTTTTGAGATATTCGTCATCTCATCAATACTTTTTACATGCTGTGTATAGAGCCATTTGGCTATCTGTCCGCCTGTAAAAGCTGGCATTCCGAGCGACTTGGCAACCTCTTTTAGTTCGCCAAGTGTCATTCCCAACAAACACTTCTTTGCACTTTCCATTCTCGTTCTCAATGTTTTGTTGCTGCAAAGATAACGAAAAAATAGCTAATATTAGTGTTTTCCTTTCTTTTTTGCCACACTTCGATAATATGGAGTGGTAAAGTCTACTAAAGTAAGAAGAGATTTATCACGTATTATACAATAGTTTTTTTGATTTCATTTTCCTGTCATTTTTAACATTTAGCGTAAGTGTATTATAAATCAACCGTTTATGTATCAACCTTGGATGACAGAAGTGACAGGAAAGTTTGTGTTAGAGAAATCGTTTGTCAATTACGAACTATTCCTTTTCACGTCATCAAAACTTCTACACTATGTTTCGTTTACACAGCTTGTTTTGTTGGGTAGTATCGTGTAGTATGGAGATATTTCTGTAAATGTAATAAATATATGAAGTAAAAGAATTAAATGTAAAAAGGCTTTGTCTTTAAAGCTTTGTTTCGTTTTTCTTACAGTTGTTTTTGGCTTTTCATAGCTTTTTTGTATCTTTGAAGCGGATTTGGCTAAGCCAGTCCATTACATTGTTGGTAAATAAAGCATTCGCTATTATTCGCGTTCAGCCAAAAGCCTCGGAAACTTCTTGGAAATAATGTAACTTGAATAATATGTGACGGGCGTATCGTATGGTATGCTTCGGACAATTAATTAATAGCAATGCACACGCAATAGGCGTGGTGCATTCTTGTTAGTTGTCTGAGGTTTCCATCCGAGGCTGCCTCATAGCTGAACGCAATAAGGTGCATCCACGCCTTTATTGTGTCTTGGCGTGATTGATAGTCGTAATGCATAAGACTATCATTCATAATGGCAAATAAAAACCTAAATGCTGCAAAGACAGCTAAAAAAGACGAGTTTTATACGCAGTTGAGCGATATAGAACGAGAATTACAACATTATTGGAAACACTTTCGTGGAAAGACAGTGCTCTGTAATTGTGATGACCCTTACGAGAGTAACTTCTTTAAATACTTTGCTTTACGCTTTAATCAGTTAGGATTAAAGAAACTTATCTGCACCTGTTATAATGGCTCTCCAATGCAAGGTAACGAGTTGGTGTTCCGTTTTGATGATGCAGACTCCGAACCACAGAAAGTTGCTTATAAGATGGAAGTAACTGAAGTGAAAGATATGAATGGGGATGGGGCAGTTGATTTATCCGATGTTCGCTACCTTTTAATGAATGATAAGAATGTGATGTCTATTCTGCAGACTGGTGATTTCCGTTCACCTGAGTGTGTTGCTCTTTTGACGGAAGCTGATATCGTTGTTTCTAATCCGCCTTTCTCTTTATTCCGAGAGTATATAGGACAGTTAATGGCTTACGATAAGAAGTTTATTATTGTGGGGCATCAGAATGCTATTACGTATAAGGAAGTATTCCCACTCATCAAAGAGAATAAACTATGGTTAGGTTATGGATTCAAAGGAGGAGCAACTCATTTCTATTCACCGTATGAAGATACGGCAACGGCTGGTAATCATAAAGAAGACCAAATACGTGTGTCTGGGGTCATTTGGTTTACTAACTTGGAAATACCCAAGCGCAATGAAGAGTTAGATTTAGTATGTCGCTATTCACCAGAGGAGTATCCTAAGTATGATAACTATGATGCTATAGAAGTAGGAAGGACTGCTGATATACCTTATGATTATGGAGAGGTTATGGGAGTTCCCATTACGTTTATGGATAAATATTGCCCTTCTCAATTTGAAATTATAGGAGCTTCAGAAAGCGAAGGAAAAGGTTTTTCTAATGGGTTATGGTCTTCGATAAGTGGAGTTGCTCAGCCTTTGGTAGGTGGAGTAAAGAAGTATAAACGTATTTTTATAAAGGGAAAAAAGAAAAATCAATAGCCTTAAATTATTATTTATAGCAAGAATTCTTATGATGACAATCAAACAAATAGAGGTAACTGTAGGTGATATAGCACGTGGTTACATTAATAGCGAGGAGCAGGGTGTACGTGGTTATGGTGGACAATTGGACATTCGCCCACCTTATCAACGTGAGTTTATATATAATGAGAACGAACAACAAGCTGTAATATCAACAGTTTTAAAAGGCTACCCACTGAATGTAATGTATTGGGTAAGGCGTAGTGAGGATGCAGAATGCCCTTATGAAGTGATGGATGGACAGCAAAGAACGCTCTCACTCTGTGAGTATGTAGATGGGAAGTTTGCTTATGATTTCAAAAACTTTTTCAATCAACCTGCAGATATACAGAAACTTATCCTCGATTATCCGTTGACTATCTATCTTTGTGAGGGCGAACCCTCAGAGAAGTTAGAATGGTTCAAGACAATAAACATCGCTGGTAAGCCCCTAAACGAGCAGGAGATAAATAATGCTGTCTATGCTGGTCCGTTTGTTACGGATGCTAAACGCCATTTCTCTAAGTCAAACTGTGGTGCATATCGTTTGGGAAAAGACTTGGTTAATGGTACGCCAATTCGGCAAGAGTTCTTGAAGAAGGCTTTGGAATGGATGTCAGAACACGAAACAAGAGAAGGAAAACCGCAGTCTGTGGTTGGTTATATGGCGGAACATCAGCATGACCCAAATGCAAATAATCTTTGGACTTACTTTCAGAATGTACTTAATTGGACTATAACAAACTTTGATTTGAAGAAGTTTAAGAAGATTATGAAGGGTCTTAATTGGGCTTTATACTATGATAAATATCACAGTACAACTCTTGATACAGCAGACTTAGCCAGCAGAATTTCTAAACTGATTCTTGATAGTGATGTACAGAAACAAATGGGTATAATTCCATACGTGCTGACGGGAGACGAGCGTCACCTCGATTTGCGTAGTTTTCCAGATGATATTAAACTTGCTGTGTGGGAAAAGCAACATCATATTTGTCCGTCTTGTCAAAAAGAGTTTGATTATGAGTTTATGGAGGGTGACCATATTACTCCATGGCGTGAAGGCGGAAGAACTGTGATAGAAAACTGTCAGATGCTTTGTCGTGAGTGTAATAGGCGAAAAGGAGGTCGATAGGTTTCTCGTTTCTTATATGTTTTCGAAATAGGGGTGTTTGTTAGCTTTTAATCGTTAAAGGCATTTCTAATTACAAGCAATTACGATTTTCCTCAGCATCATTTTGCATGGTGTTGAGGCTTAGCACCATTGGTGCTTACCATGAGCACAATATGTGTTCGGCACTAACACAACGATAATAAAGAACAAGAGAGGGGCTTACCGTTCCTATTAAGGCTGTTTAATAGTGGTTGTTAAGCACGTTGTAGGTGCAAAATGATGTTAAATTTAACGTGTAGTCGCTTGCGATATAAGTGTTTTTTATAACTTTGCAAATGAGAATAATGGTTTAGAAAGATTCGAGTAATAAAAGATTGTAAAGACGATTAGTAAGTAAAGGTATTTTAGGGGGTGCGACACTGATATCAGTTAGCGCTGGGAGAGGGTGATGCGCCCCCATTTAAAAAGAAACAGGATGA
>ERZ773197.533-NODE-533-length-29933-cov-8.221534_pt1 | contig 29933 bp, 40 predicted proteins | sample MGYA00580999_ERZ773197 | MGnify/ENA primary metagenome ERZ773197 (study PRJEB29015, sample SAMEA2738166) | human oral metagenome | biome: human oral; feature: human-associated habitat; material: saliva | place: China | collected 2185 ...
TATGCAGTAGATACACCTACATTATCGCCCTGTGCTTGTACGATTTTTCCGTACAACTCAGGGTTTTCTTTTGCCATTTTGTTTGACGATGCATCTTGCTTCAACGCTTGCATGATAGCAGTACCATTTCTATTTTGTTCTGCCATCACGGCTTGTTGTTGCTCTTCTGGTGTTAGCTTTTGAAATTCATGGAATGCTTTCATAGTGTGGATGCCACTAATACCGCCACCAATTGCACCCAAACCAATAACGGCTGGTAGTGCTTGTAGCATTGCACCGCCTGCACCTACTACCATATCACCTATGGAATATACTCCCTCTGGGTCATTAGCATTGCGGTATAGGTTATGTTGGAATTTCTCGTTAATGTCTTGCAAGCCCTCTTCGACTAATTCAGAACCGCCAGCTTTAACATTAGCTTTCATCATTTGTGCAACTGTTGTACCAATACCACGGCTAAATGTTTGTGCTGTATCGCTTGTAGCATTTTGTATAGCTTTAGCCATGGTAGATTTAGGTGCAACAGATGATAATGCTTTACCAAACACTTTAAATGATGCAAATTCTATACCTGCATCAACTGCAGCAAATGACATTGCATATTTTCTAGCTTCATCATCTGTATATACTCTGTTACCTTGTGCATCTCGTTTATTGATGAGTTCAATGTATTTTGTGCCAAATGACATTTGGTACATCTGCTCCCCCATACCGACTTGAACACCTGTGCTTAAACCAGTTAATGCACCCGGAATAGCACCCTCACCACCAGCCCATGCGGTAGCTACTGCACCTGTTGCAGCACCTAGTGCCATACCCTCAGCCGCACGATTAGACCCCATAATAGCTTGCGCCGCCATCATATATCCTTGACTAGCAGTAGCGCCTACTACTTGTTGTAACACATCTGTTCCATCTGTTTGTCTGTATTGCTTTAAGTTCGATTGCAAGCGCTCCATCTCTTTTGTTAAATCTTCGATTTCAGATTTATCAGTAGTTTGAGATAGCTTCCAACCAACTTGCCCTAATTTAATCTGATCATTCATCGACCAAACACCTTGTTGCACCGCATCAAATACACCTCGTGTATTATTAATTGCTTCAAGGTTTTGCAACGTAGTAATAGCTTCTGCTGAGTTTTTATAATTAACCTTTTCAAGTTCCGGATACATTTCACGCACTTCTTGAATAGTTCTACCACGTTCAATTTGTGCTGCAGCTGCTTCTGCTCGTCTGATGCCCTCTTGTCCACTAGCCATGATAAGGTCAGCACTAATACCTAGTTTTTCACCACTATCAATTGCTGATTGCGCCCAGTCTGCTTTATTCCACAAATAGATTTGCTCCGCACGATGCATTGCCGGTTGTAATATTTCACTAGCTTTATTTACAAAGTTTTCGCTTTGTTGCGGTGTAACATCGGTTTGCGCCAATGCGTTCATTGCATCCGTATCAACTGTTGCCGTGCTAGGGTCTTTTGTTACCCATGCACCTACACTATTTGCCGCACTACTGATAGCTTTACCATATAAATTATCTGTTGTTTCTTGTTGTACTGCGCCATCAAACGTAGTATGCGCCTTTGATTTTATCGCAAATGTTCCGTTTGTCGCTTGTTCCGGTGTAATTATATAATCACTCATTATTGTCCTAACCTTTCAGCTAATTCTTCCGGTGTTATCGTGTGTTCTTGACCGCTACTATCTTTATATACATAATATGGCTCACCATCATCACCAGTAGTATTGTATAAGCCGTACATACCATTAGCTGCTAATTGTGCGTTGGTATATGTAACGGCTGCACCTTTACCACCAAAGAAATTAGACATTCTACCTGCACCCCAAAACTCACCTGTTTTAGTAGATGCTATGGCTTGTTGAGATACTGCATCAGCCCCCCATTCTGCCATTTGTGCAGGTGATGGGTCAGTGCCATATTTATTTCTGTATTCTTGTACTTTAGGATATACTGCGGTTGCCACACCTTGATACTCAACCCCATCAATCTTTCTGCCTGCTATACTTTCGATTGTGCTTTTCATACCTTTCATATTAGGCGCAAAATCGCCAGTACCATTAGTATATGATGCGTAATAATCATCAATTTGTTTCAATTGAACAGGTGTGAAATACACTCCCATTTCACCAAGAAAACTTGTTAATTCGCCTTGCGATTTGAATTGTCCATTAGCGATTGCAGCCTTAACACCAAGCACATTATTTTCTTTTGCTTTCATTGCGTTTTGTGCTGCTTTATTTACGCTCAACTGCATTCTATTTAAATTATCCTGTTCCGCTCTAGCGTATTCAGAATGTGTTGCTGCGTAGTCTTGTTTAACTTTTAGTACATCAGCTTCTGTACCACCATTAGCTACAACTGCTGCTACTTTTTCTGCAACTTCTGCACGTTGGTTTTCAACTGTTTGTGCTTCTTTTCTACGTAGGTTTTGAATACGTGTAGCTACATTACGTTGAATTAATTCTTTACGTTGTTGTGCTTGTGCTGCCGTTTCCTCTTGTGGTTGTCCGCCTTTAAACAGTCTAGCTTTAACCTCTTGCATATATTGTCTGATACTAGGTTCATCGCCATTGCCCTGTGGTGCATCCCATGAGTAATGGTTGCCATTCCCATCAATCGCATCTGGCGCGCCATCTTTCCAACGTTGCCCATTTACAGGGCCAGCATACCATGCAACTAACGCACCCTCTACACCATATTTCTGTGCATATTCACCCAGTTTAAATGCAGCTACTTTCTTTTGTGCTTCTGGGTCTGACATATCAGCACCCGGTATACCTGCTTGTACGCTCCATTCTGGCCAGTTATCCGGTAAGATTTGGAACAAACCATATGCGCCTGTACGTGCATTCACCGCACCAGCATCTCCACCGCTTTCTTGCCCCATAACCGCTGCCTTTAGGTTTTCGACTGTTGGCTCACCCATAGCACCTGCAACTTTACCAAACCCTTTATCAAAAAGCGCTTTAGTAACTTTATCAAGCAAGTTAGGATCATGAGGGTCAAATTGTCCGATTGCTTCATCAATTGCTGCATCATCAGATGTAGCCAATACAACGGATGCTTTCTTGACCTTTTGTCTGTATCCCATAATTTTATCTTCATCAATTAATCCGGATGATGCAGCTGCATTAATCATTTTATTTGCGCCATCTAAATCATCATCAGCTATTTTCTTTTCAATCATGGTAACTGCAGTATTCTGTTGTGCTTTTTTTACTTGTACATCTATTGTGTTTTCGTCATACCCTAGATTGGTTAACTGTGCTTTGATACTACCACTCAATTGTTGCATGGTTTGTTCAAATGCATCAGGACTACCATTTACAACACCATTGTTAGCAATACTTTGTACATTCAAATCAAGCGCCTTTAATGCACTATCCTCGTACTGACCTCTAACATATTTGTTGATATTGTTAATTGTATTTGTCTTATCAGTATCAACAATTTTGTTGAAAGCATTAATACTATCTTTTAACTTGAAATTGTATTTATCAGCGATTTGTTTATTCAATTCCTGTACTTTAAGTTGATAATCGACAGGGATGCTTAATGCGTTTTCGCCTTTTCTATTCATAGCGCCGTTATCAGGGTTATACATCCAATCGTTCATAGCAGCGTTAAATTCGTTTGTAGCATTAACTACATCAGTAATTTCTTTTTGCTTTTGAATTTGTAACATTGTATTTCCCAAATCACCAACCGCTTTTGAAAGGTTACTTAGTCCTTGTTGGTCTACACCATATGCAGCAGCATTAGCAGTATTGACAACATTACCATTAACTGTATTTAGTTTTTGTTCACCCTCATAACTGACTAGTTTCATCTGTATCTCCTAACCTTACGAACAGTAACAATAGATCCCGGGCCAACTCCTTGTTGCATTCTTAAATCATCGCCTTGTTTCAAGCCTGTAATAGCATCATAATCTGTATCACCACCATATACAGTTTTATAGGCTTTATGGCTTGTACTACTACCTGCATATTGTTGTTTTAAACCATACATAGATGATGCAGCACCAAGAATACTACCTACCATTGCCAAATTGCCTTGACGTCGTACATTTTTAGCGGAAGCACGTGCGGCGCTTGCCTCATTCTGATAGTTCATACCATTCAAATATTCATTGTAAATAGCATTATTCTTGTTTTGTTCCCAGTTATATACATCTTTATTGTATTCATCATAACTAGATGCCATTAACTGTAATGGGGACCCTACCATTTGCAATCCGCTTGCACCAGCCTCGGCCGCATTCGTTCCAGCTACAAGACGCATACGATTATCCATCTTGTCCCGCTCTTGTAGTTGTTGCATGGCAATTTGCTCTTGCTTGCGGTCAGATATACGCTTATTAGCTTCTGCCGCTTGTGCCTGTGCGTTATACATAGCAGATTGTGCTTTAACTTGTTGATTTTGAGCAACCAATCCCATGCCAGTACTGACTGCGGTTAAGATTACCGCTGCGGGTAAGCACATATGAAGTCCTCCTTCTTGAGAGTAAATAATTCTAAATCACCAACCTTTACAGTTGGATGAATAACGGCCCCAATTGATTCGAGCCATCGTTTCGTCTTAATGTTAGTTGTATGGACATAATTAAATAGCCATTCACGAGTTTCTAACCATTCAGCGATAACTTGATTGCTTAACTTGATAAAACGCATCTGCCACCGCATATCGTTTTCTAATATCTTGTTACCAAGAAAGTAAATCCCATACATTCCATTAACCGGTTCTTTTGCAATCCCATATACACAAATAGCCACATCGTCTTCTACAACGACATGGCTATCATAATCAGATTTACAAATTTCGGAACAGAAATCCTTGAAAGGGTATAAACGATTCACCTCTTTGACTTCTATGGCATCTATTGCCCTTAGGTTAACTTCTAGGTCATGGATCAATTTATCTCTCCATGCATGCTCAATTTCATCAATTTTAAAGTCCCGGAACATCTCTTAATCCTCCACCAATTTCAACGATACGAGTAATTGATAACAAATTAAACGGGAATGGATCGCTATGTTTTATACATATCGATGTATCTGTTGAATAATTTGTCCCCATTTTAGGTAAAATTACAGGCTTGTCACCAGTAAATAGTTCATTCGGTGGTAATGTAATATCATCCATTCGGTCAAATGTACGGCCAACTTTACCACCAAACGATTTATAAACTCGCAATACCACTCTTGATACTGTAGCAACACGGCCTTGTAAAGTACCGTCTTGCATTTGCATTTCTACTGATGGAACACGAATTTTAGAGGTAAATGGTAATCCGATTTTGATATTGCTACCACTGCCGTTTAATTGTAATAAGCCATCATCTGGTACAACCACATCTGGTTGTTGTTTACCATCGATTACAACTTGCACCTTTTGTCCGCTTAAATGAGGAACATTAATATTATCAATTTGATTATCCGATTTAAACTCAATATAACAATCAAGAAACACATTAAAATCGTCGGAATACAACGGCACCATACGCTCAATACACTGTACTTTTTGCCCATTTAATATTCGTTCAACAAGTGTATATAAGCTATCCTGTTCACCCTCAGACACGGATTCGCAATATAAATATTTACCATTGGTCACCCAATGCGACCACCCGTATACCTTTTGTTCGGGGATATATGTTAAGCAATTAATTTCACCATCATTTCTGATGTAATAAATAATGCTATCCGGGTCCTGTGCGTAAGCACTGGTAATAGTTAAATACCCTCTAACTCGAGTCTTAACAAATAACGTAAGGTCTTGCCCTGTATAGTTATCGCTTTCATAAGAATAACCCATATCACGAACAGTACCGCCACGTTCTTGAACGAATACACAGCGATTACCAATGAATTGAGGTTCACACGATAAGGCCCCTCGTTGGGTTTGTGTCTTTAGGTTACAGTTGGTAGGGGTAATCGTTTTATCACCGCTTACAATCCATTCATTACCGCTTGTAAGGATAATTAGATCGTTCGCAGGTACAAGATGACGGATTTCATACATCTTACGATTAATCACCGACAAGGTAATCGAGCTATCATCTGTGATAGTGCCTTCCACCTTTTCAACGCCAAAATTTGGATAGTCTCCAGTCCGGCTCATCCAAATATAGTTAGGGTTTTTATTTGTAGCGGCTACTACAAAACGATCTTGATAAAACGTACATAACTTAGGATATCCATTTCCCCTGCTCCAACTGCCTAATTTCCATTTGGAAGTAGCTTCATTTTCAACAACACCATTCAACACATTAACTTTAACGTGCTTGCTATCAATGAATTCTTTAATCTCAACTATGCCATAGTTAGTATATGGCATAAAAGATAAATCAATATTGATAGTTCCGCTTTTTAAATCGGTTTCAATCTTTAACATAGCACTAGGAACTATCTTCCCGGTGTCGGTTACATTGTAATCGTTTTGAGAGGTATACACGCGGTAATCTTTCCACGTTTTACCTTTATCATTACTAATCTTAATGTATGCGGTACCACTCCATGTACCATGTGTTGTAAATTTCCATGATACATCTTCATCAGTACTAAACTGCTTAGTTGTATAGTCAATATTGGTGTATTCCGTCGTGGTTACATCATGTCCATGGTCCCCGTCGCTATCCCATACAAATTCAGTCCGTTTGATTACCTTGCCAACTTCACTCGTTGTAACTGCTTTCATAAAATGCTCAATCTGCATTACAGAATTAACCATATCAGCAGTAAACATATCGTTCGTTGCAGTTAATGTATCCCCAGTGATTAGCACTGTTGAATCTACATCTGTATTAATTGTCTCGTATGGTTGTTCTGTCAGCTTATACGCTTCAAATCGCCAATCTGTATTGCTATGACGTGATAATGTTTGTATTGGGTATTTGCCACTGCAGATGAACATTACATCTCCGGACTGACTGCAGTTCAAATTATATAAAATTTCACTGTCAAAAGGCGTTTCAATTTCAATGCCTGTATAGATACCAAAATCCCATACACGAATATATTTGTCACCAAACTCAAGCATGAATGAATTATTAGTATTTGTAGTAAATTCAAATAATCGTGTAGGCTTATCGCTATATTTAACTTGTCCTACATATTGGCTGCCTTGACGCTTAGCAACTGCACCATACGGGCGAATAACCACATTCTCTGCTTCTAATAACGCACTTTTATATTGGTCAAGGTCGAATCTACTAGATACATCCGGTGATACCTCGCCAGTTGTAAATGCTAATTGTGAGATATAGATAGGATTACTCATTACCAATCCCTCGCTTTCACATAGCTAGATATATAAGGAACATCCTGCTTACGTTCTTTAGCATTCATTCCTTTAGCTTCTTGAACGGCAGCTTGATACAGCTTGTACGCTTGGTCAAACAATCCTCTATCACCAGTAAGTGGCATAGCTAATGCGCTAGCCAATTTACACTGCAGCATATACAAGGATATAGAATCCCAAACATCTAAATCTGTAACATCATATATATAATCAATGAATGCTAGTGGCACATCGCTCACTATGCATTTTTTGTTATTTCCAATATTAAATATGTTGTATTCCGGTTGCGATTCCGCATGGAAGCGATCGCCTTGTGGAATAACTCCTAATATCCGAATACATTGTTCAGGATACGCATATACATAATTCCACCCATTAATTTTATGAGCAGACAATACCAATCTTTCATTTTTGCGAGCAAAATTCCATTCGAACTGCCGTAATACCAACTGTCTAGTTGGGTCATATTGCATACGGCATTGACGGCCTTGCTCTGTTTCTTCTTCTAATGAATAAAGCAGTCCTGCATTAATTAATGCAAGTGCTTGATTGCAAATATCAGTAGGTGTCATGGTTCCCCCTATATGGTAATAGAGGGATGCATAAGCACCCCTCATATTGTCACTTATTCTTCCGTAGCATCGGTTTTCTTTTTGCTTGTTTTCTTAGGCTTTTCATCGCCGGTGTTTTCATCTGGTGGATTTTCATTGCCGGTATTATCACCTTCAGTATTTTCATCTAGTGAGGTTTTGTCACCCAGCTTTGTTTCAGTACCCGGTTCTTTGTCTTTAGACTTAGATTTTGGGTTAAAGATTTTTGCTACTTCATCTTCATTATCAGAGAAAAGCTGTTTAAAATAATCAGGCTCAAACTCTTTAATTTCTTCTTCAGAGAAATCAATACTTTCACCTGCCTGAATTAATCCACGGTTGCCGTGGTACATAGTTTCTTTAGCCGTAAAATTCATAGTTGCACCTTCTTATTTCAAATTAATACCATCTGTTAAGAACGATGTAATAGTAGCAGCAGTCATATTGTTAGCACTAATGCGAATAAACTTCTTCGCACCTGCAGGAAGTCGACCTTTATATTCTGTACCAGCTTTGGAGTTCTGTGGCAATGTAATAGCTGTTAACAATGCGGCATCGGCCATATTTTCTTTATCAGATGTGTACACATTAAATAAAGGTGTACCTGTAACATCTTTATCTAAACGAATATACAACCATAAGGCAACGGCAGCATCGCCACCGTTACCATTCATCACCACGTCAGAATTAGTGTTTGCAGTGATTTCTTTTTTCCAGAAAAATGTATTTTGTTCATCAATAATCATTGAATTATATTCCTTTCTTTACGCAATAACACGAGATTCAGTGCTTAACAATGCATCAATTTTACGAACTGGTACACCGTTTGCACGAGTAACAAGTTTACCCATTTCCATATCTTCAGTGATAGTGGAGCCATGTTTTGTGTTCTTTTGTAAACGTAAGAATGTACGTAATGTACGGTTCATGTACCATACTGGACGAACACCACCAAGGTTAGGGATGCGTTCTTCCGCTTCAATCATTAAGTTGATAAGATCTGCACCGGCTTTAGCGTCATTTGTCAATTTTGTAATATCGATATTGGCAATACGAACAACATTTCTCCAGTCACGTACAGTCAAACCAACATCATGCTTAAAGTGAGTACGATACGCTTCGAACATGGAACCATCGTCTTTAGTAACAGTAACAACGCCTTTATCTTTTTGATGTAAACCGGCTTGAGAACCTTCAGGATAAATACCATGTACAGATAAAGGACCCCAGCCAACAAGCCAAATAGATGCTAAGTTACCCGTGCCGCCTGCATCAAGAATGTTTTCTGCACTTGCTGCTTTCTTAATGTCAAGCGTGTTAAATCTAGGAGCCAAGCCAATGAATTTCTCTGGAGTATTTTCATCACCATAGAAAATCGTACGGCATAATTCTTGCCCCATAGATTCAACGAATGCTTTATCTTCTGTTGCACGGAAGGACGCTTTATCTTTGGATTTGTCAACAAGCGCTTTATCAGTTTGAGAGTAAGCTTCGAGCATACCGCAAGTATCAGTGATTTGACGTGTGGAGGATTTAGACGCTTGAACACCGCCATATAATTTACGCCATGTAACATCTGGCAAACCAGTACGTACAGTTGTTACATGGCTAGACCCTTGGTTACATTCAACCATCGTCATATCTTGAATGATTTCTGTTGATTGGTCTAATTGCTCGATGATTTGAGCAACATTACCATTTGGATCCATTCGTTTTTGTAAATCTAAAAGTGTTAAATTTTGAGTTCCAATTGTAGCCATTAATTATTTACCTCGTTTCTTAATACATAGATGGATACATTTTTCGTTTTGCTGTTTCTTCATCAGAATTTTGACCGGCTCCGACTTGTCTTGTGCCTTTGCCCGGGTCTTCTTGAACCATTTCACCAACGGCAGCAAACACCTTAATCATGTTGATGTTGTTGTCGATATGACTATCAACAAGCAATTGACGCAATTCAGGTACCGCTTTAGTTAGTGCTTCAATGCCTTTACCTGCGAGGGCTACAGTTTCATCGAATTTGCCGCCTAATTCCTTCTTGGCGTGTTCGTAATCCGCTTGTTGCTTTTCAACAATTGCTTGTTCTTGCTGCTCTTGATAAGCAGTCAAGATGTTCTGTGCGTACTGACTGCCAAACTTAGCTAATTCAACAGCCTGTTCCTGTGTTGCGCCGACTTGATTTAGTAACTTACTAAAATCAGCAGATACAGTTTCATCAAGTTCAGTACCTTCAGGAAATACATCCTTGAAGTCATAGACCGTTGGTTCAGCAGGTGGTGTATTATCACCACCTAGTACAGATGGATTACTACCTTCACCATTTTGGTTAGCAGATGGCTCAGCAGGTGGCGTAGGATTGTTTAGGTCCGGATTCGCGCCCGGTTCATTGCCAGTCATGTTATTGTTAGCTCCTAAATTGTTATCAGCCATTTTGTTTCTCCTTATCGACTAAACTATTAAAATATTCTTGTTGCCCGATATATTCGAGCTGCGCTTGATGGTACCGCTTAACTCCATCGACGCCTAATTTGTTTAGGTCACCATGAAATAACAGCCCTACCTTGCGCTTTCCTTCGTTGAAATATGTTTCACTGTTTCCAGTGAACGACTGCTTTAATATGCCCGAACGATCCATGAGCCTACAAAAAAACCACCTACCAAGTTCAGTACTTAGTACGTGGTTGAGAGCTTGCATATCTCGATCTTGCATATGATCTTTAATTGTTTTCATCTAGACACCGTCCATTCCTAGCCACTGCTGTAATGCAGGATTGCCATCATTGGCGGCGTCTGTTGCCTGTTTTGCTGCTTGCGCCATTCCCGGAGCAAGTTGAGCCGCTTGCATTAACTGCATTTGCTGCTCCTGTTCAGCCTGTGCCTGTGCTTGTTGTGCTAAGATTTCTTGATATTCATCATCAGAACGAATAATCTTAGCCGGAACACCGAGATTTACACCGTATGTATTGGCCGCTTCCTCAAAGTTAAACTTGTTAACGATATTAGGATTAGCTTGTGCCAAACTCATGATGAACGCAAAATACTGTTCGATATTTACCAATGAACTCATCTTTTGCGCCTGAGCCAATGGCGAGATATATTCAATCTTCACCTCTTGACCATTTAATTGGTCTAAGAGTTCCTCATCCTCAACAGGTGGAAACACACCAGCACGATCTAATACCGCATACACACGTTCAATAATTGGATTCAAGAACTCAGATAGCAGCCGTTCAACCACAGGACCTAATTGCTGTAATTTTTCTTGAGTTCGTTCCATAACCTCACGAGCCGTCATTTGACCCTTATCGATTTGGTCTAACATCAAGAATAAATCAGCACTATAGGCTCTCTTGATTGAATCCTCTGTAACTGCAATCTTGTTTTGAATGTCTTGTAAATTAGACTGAACTGCAAACATCGGTTCAACCTTATGTTGACCCTCAATTTCTGTGATGCCACCCGGATACAAGTTAACCGTACTGATAACATCAGATGGTGCTTGCATAGGAGGCTTAACACCTAACTCAACGGCGGTCAGATAGTCAAATTCTAACTTCTGCAGCATTTGTGAATCTGGTTGTGCGAACCATGCGGCACCTTTACCGTAACCATTCAAGTCCATCGACGTATGCCGAGCGATTGGAATTGGCCATTCTTCAAAACCGCCATGATACAAGACCTCATCACTGTTGCTACCCTCGACCCAGTAGATGGACGAATACGGCATATTGCGACGTCCTAACTTATCCTTACGGTCTTTGTTAGGCTCAACTAACCAATTAACAGTAAATGACTGTTGCAAGCTGTTGCCGTTATCGTAAATATTCTTGATATTATCTGGGCAGTTATCACGCCCAAACTGTTCGACAATCTGATCTACTGTCATTTTGTATTTACGACCAAAGATATTTACGATTTCCTTGCTATTTGTGCTAATAGCATAGGTACCTATTGGATACGATGTAAAACGAACACCAAATTCACTATCAGCAAATATCCCCATTGGAGCTTGCCCCATAGGCAATTCCATATAAACTTGGTGAACTACGCTATAGAAATTGGATTTAGCAAGAATCGCATACAATATTTCTTCTCGTTCATCCAACAGCTCAGCAACTTGGCTATTCGCTGCTACATCGATGTTCTCCATGGTTAGCTTAAACCATTTACGGCTCGGAGGCGTTAAGCCGCTCATGACTCCACTGGCAAATATCTGACAAGATTCCCAAGCTACAGGATTTAGGATTTTACCATTATAAGGTTCCGACTGGTCCTCTTCACCATCAAATTGACCAATAAACGGCAACTGATAGTCACGCAACTGCTTCCACTTATTTACATATCGTTGCTGCGCATTAAACAGCTGAGAGAATTTCTTTCGTAACTTCGTATAATCACGCCTAACAGGCTTAACACCTTCCGTAGGTTGTCTAGCTAGTAAAGATTCCATTTCCGCCATGCTAGCCTCCTAAAATTGATTTTTGACCACTTCCAGTTGGTCCTAAGATAGTAGATTCAAAGCCACGTTTGAATTTGCGTTTAGTTTCTGCCATTTCCTCACCAGTCTGATTGCTCATATTCGCTTGAACAGTCGGAGCCGGAGCAGGTGGTGTATAGTTAGCAGATGCACCTTTCATACACATCTTTATCCCTCACTTTCTACAATTAAAAAGGATTGTAACTCGTATTAGCTACAATCCTAGTGCCTGTTTCGCTTTTTTTAACGACCCGCGCAGCAAAGGTCAAGGCGAGAGCGTCCCCTTTGTTTGGAGATGGTAACCCTCGGTCTTTCATATCTTTTTTACTTTCCAGTTGAATGCGACCATTCTTATCAATGATCGCTTCTGGACCTACGATATCATCGTATAAGGCTTGGTCATTCGGTGGAATCGAGCCACCTTCACGGAGCCACTCTTTCATCTGTCCCCACATGTAAGCCCGCATATTAAGATATACCGGGTCATTACTCTTACCGCCAAACTCAATTAACCGCCATTTGCGACCTAATTGCTTACCAATGGAATATATCCCTGTGCCGTACCCCATATCAATGAATACGGCATCAGCTTTGTATTCATCATCAAACTGGGCGATTAATTGAGCCATGCGCCAATCATCATCATTCTTAGGAATCGATGCCAGCGACTTCATATAGTAGCCTTGCCGCATTACTATTTCTAAGGAATCTGAACCAGTCCACGCAGGATCCACACCAATGATTACAGGTAGATGTTCAAATTGTCCTAGCTTATAGACTTGCTTTTGTGCCTTGTCAGCAATTTCCGTAGAGATAAACTGTAAATCTGATGCGGAAGGGAACACACCACGCACACGTACTTTGAAGAAGTCGGAATCCTCACCATAAGCCTCTAACCATTCTTCAATCTTAGCTTTGTTAGATATCTTAACGGTTCTACTATCAATCTGATATGTATTCCAGAATTTTCTGTACTTTCTAAAACATTCACGGAACCGTCCGCTATTACGAGTAGGATTACCAAATGCACACCAAATGATTTCAGTGTTAGCATCTGTAAGAGCCCCTTCAGTTACTTCCCAAATGACATCATCAATAGCAGAAGCTTCATCAAATAGAACTAATATCCGATTACCTTGGTTATGTAGACCAGCAAATGATTCAGGGGAATTCTTACTCCAAGGAATGGCATCGATACGCCATGTCTTTTCGTAGTCTTTATCGCTACTGAATATAGCTGTGGCTGTGTAGGTAAATAAATCTTTAGCAATGAACATATTGTGCCATTTGCTAAGTTCTGGCCATGTTTTTGTTCTGAGCTGACCTTCCGTATTAGCAGTAACTACACCACGAGTATTCTCATGAGTAGATATAGCAAAATGAATAAGCCATGATATCAGTGCAGATTTACCGATACCATGGCCAGATGCTACCGCCTCTTGAATAGCGGTTTGTAATGACTTACCTTTCTTTAATTGTTCGCCGATGTCTTTTAAGATTTGTATTTGCCATTCATCGGGCCCTTCCATATTCTCTAATGGCGTTCCCGGTTCTCCCCAAGGGTAGGCAAAGTATACAAATGCTAACGGATCATGTGTAAGAGCGCCTAATGCCTCAATTAACTCATCATGTTTTTCCATTAGCTCTCTCCCGTGCAGCTTTCAATTTATCCATAGCAGATACCGTAAGCTCACCTTTGACATCGATATTCTTCGTATCTCTCCATTTTTCAGGATTGCGGTTTTTCAACCAGAATATTTGAGCTGTAACATCTGGGGGTTGTTGTTTCTTTACAACTTTAACGAGCTTTCCATTCTCGTATGTTTTTTCCTCATATTCGTAACCGATAGCACGTTTATGCAAAGCATTTTCGACTTCAAGGTCAATGACTTCTTTACCTCTTTTAAGGGACTGTAAAAAAGGTAAAGAATCCTTTTTCCAGTTATACAAGGTTTTAACCGAAATACCTATATTTTTTGCTATCTGCTCATCAGTAAGGCCATCACGAGCCCAACCTTCTGCACGCAATAAATTATCTGGGTCAGTTAGCCAGTTCTTTTTATTTACTCGCAATGGATCATCACCTCACTTTAATGTATTACCACCCTTGCGAATCATCTTCCCATTTTTTCTTACACATAATCCACATGAATTCTTACTAGCACTTGAATGCGTAATATAGGATTGACATAGGCCATCGTAAAATATTTCATTGGCCGTACATATTCCATTTTTGTTATTTAAGCATTTGTGCTTGATGCAGTGTATTTGTGTCATAATTTTCTGTAACAAAAAAGGCACATCAATTAAGATGCGCCTTTTTGCGTTTGGTACTCTAAATACTTAGGAGATAAACTCATGTTCTTCCACTTACAATATATCATAGATATAGTGGACTTAAAAGGTCGATATTAGCCGTTTACCGCCGATTTCCGTCGGAGTTTATACCCAAGTTCTATAAGTGCCAAATTCTTATATTCTTTACCTTGCGATTCACCGTAACCAACAAATGAATATGCCCCCTTAGCAGACATACCATTGATATATTGTTGCATAAGGATAATGGAGCCAACTGTATTTGTCAGTGTATCGATCATATGGCAAGCATCATCACGTTTGGTAAGTAGTTCATGTATTTGACGTTTGTACCTCATTTCCATATCAAGTAACCGGTTAATATCATCTTCAATACCAGATGGTTCACCACCATCTACTCGTTCTTTACCATAATTTACGGCACGTAATGACGTGATATCGTTTTTAATACGTTGGATATTGCGCTTTAACGATTTAATCCGCAATGCTGCCTTACTTGCCTCATGTAGATACTCATACGCCAGTTCACGATATTCTTTTTTACTAAGTTCTACCATAGGACCACCACACAAACAATATTTAAAACAAACAGAATACTACATATCACCATATCCCGTATTTGTGATCTAATTATTTTCTGTAGTTGCATTTTATATGCATCAGAAACCATAAAATGTTTTAATGCAGCAGCTTCACGATAAGAGTAATATGACATTTTAAAAATAACCACAAGGTAAATCGCCAGTAGAATGTTTATAATAACTATTTCATTCATTGATATCACCTGCTAGTTTTACATAGTTAGGCGTGGTTTTATACATTCCAATTATTTTTATTTGCGTCCAACTTGTACGCCCACCGCCGTAATAATATATGAAGCCATTTTCAAACTTAGAAAAGTGCATATTTACAACATCACCATATGATGTAGTAACGATTATAGGTGCATTAACTGGCACTTTCGACCAATCAACAATACCTAAATATTCGCCAATATCAATTAGTTGGTCTTTCTCTTCAAAGCAGGTACATTTGACTTGTACACGTGGCGAAAACGGACATAGACAATCTCTTTCATTGCCAAAGAAAAATAGTGTATCATCTTCAATTTCTGCTTTTCGATACCCTAGATCATACATGCGTTTAAATAGTTCATCTGTAAATTGTTTATCGTTCACGTTCCCATTCTCCTTTATCTTCATTCCATTTGTACCATTCAACTTTTTTTAGTTTTAACACGATCGCATTATGCAACTCACCAATACAAAATTCATCATCACCACTTTCACAAGCCAGTTGCTTTAGAAATTCAAATGCACTTTCCCATGTATCATGTGGTGCTATGTGATAATCAGAATGTTCTGTATATCCGCTATATCCAATCATTCAGCCGCACCATTATAGAGTTTATCTAGTTCATGTCTGTATTGTGATATAACTCTGTTCTTTGTTCTTAATACAAACTCTTCTAATGTAATTTTTAAATGCTTTAATTCACACATCGATACTTCTATACATATTTTTATGTCTGATTTCTTGTACACAACAATAAACCTATTCATATTCAACGATACTTCAGGTTCAAATAAGTAATCCTCATAAGCAAATGTTAAGGCTCGTTGCAAAATATAAATCGTATCGTGTAACCCTACTCTTTTTATATCGTAATAAATTCTCATATTCACCTCTTATAGTTAATCATGCAAATCTCCCATTCTTCGCTATTTCATAATCTCTTTTAGGGTTATCATCATCTAAACCACGTATATTTTCAATTTCCGCTCTAATTTCAAGTATATTTAAATACTCTCCCATAGTAGCCTTTTGCCTACGCAACAAATCTATAGGACACGTTGGTTTAAAATCTAAAGTTCCAGCATCATATTTAACAATCATTCTGTGTAGTTTGTTATAACGATCTTTTAATCCCTTATACTCTCCTCTAAATCTAGCTTGCCATTCAGGTTCACTAATACTTAATTCATTTTTATTTTCTTCGTTCATTTTATTCACCTCTTATGATAGGGCGGATATTTCACCGCCCATATCCTTTACTTATAAAACAATGGTAAAAACATCATAATTGTTATACAAACTAACAACACAAAACTCCACGCTAACATTCCAACTATTACAGTTTCAAACACTTTATCTTTCATTTTTTGTTACCGCTAAAATAAGCTTTTTTTAATTCGCTTTCATCTTTTATGCACACGTTTTTAGTTTTGTAGTACACATCAACATATGTTTCATTACGATCACCATTATGTGTTACTTCGATAAATTCTTCGATAGTCCGACCACTAATAATGGCCTTCCAATTCTGCAAAGTTTTACAAAACCAAACAATGAACATATCTTCTGGTTCAACAGTTTGATAGCCTAAGTTTTCAATTAATACTTTACGAGCTGCTTCAATTGCTTTTGTTTGTAATTCGTACATGTTTTAGTCTCCTTTACTAAATCCGATTTAATGCCTTCCACTCGCTCAATGTAAAAGTGGAAATACTATGTTTCTTAGCGAACTCAAATTCACCTTTACAGCCCCTGCTTGTTTCCCAATCAGGGCATAATACTAATACGTCACAATGTCCAAGCAAGCTTAAACAGATATCTAAGCCCCTTTGGTAATCGTCACCAGTAAGATATACATATCCGAAGTTATGAATTGGGGAAATATAGTCATGACTGGCATCATTTAAAACCAAATCTCCCATGATCACATCAATCTTTTTACGATTGCTTTCCTTGCCACCATAAGGATGAGCGACATAAACTAATTTTTTCTTCATAGCATCAACCTTTCAACGTTTCAATATGTACCCAAATCCCTGTTACTGGATTCCAATACTTTTCTGTAATCTCACTACAGACTTGAGCATCATCATTCCAGTAATTCAACTTGGTCATACAGTCCTTAAATAATTTAATAAGATTATCTGTATCTGGCCGAGTGGTTTTCCAATGTGGTGCTTTGCAATTCGCTTTACCGAAACACCACTTGGTAACCAATCGAATAGGTCCCTCTAATGGCTCACTAGGAACATGATCAGCTAAACCAGCCAAGAATATTTGTTTAGCTTGCTTCAGCTTATCGGATTCATAAAAGATAGGCTTACTATGTTGTATATTTACCTGCTTAGTTTGATGTGTAACAGTAGGAACCTTTTTAAGAGGAATGAAAAATTCAATAATCAATAACCAATCCTCCTTTATTGAGAATTAATTGATAATAACCAATACAATTTTTAAAGCCCTTTTGTAATGTAGGGTTCAACCTAAGGGGAAGAGGTAAGAAAAGGATGATTTTAGAAATCCTTTTCCTTACCCCCTTAGCTTGAATCCACCTTACATTGGGACACAAACAATAACAACATACACTTATATATATAAGAGCGTTTGTTGTTATTATTGTTAACCAAAATATAATTTTATAGATTAACAATCTTCTGGTTTAAACAACTCTCCTTTATCGACATTTAAGATTGGTGTTTCTCTTAAATATCGACGAATAGTCATTTCGCTAACTTCCATAATTTCGGCTACCCGTTTAATATCTGCTCTGCCGTTAAATCCATTTTCAGTAGCAGCAATATTAAAGGCATCTACCAATTGCTCTTTTTTCTTTTCTTTAGCAGCTTTTTTGCGTTTATTTATAACATTAGCACCTTTTTGTTGTGGGCTATCAAATTGAGCCATTGCAAGGAACCCGTTTGTATCCACCTTGTGAATTGGGTATTCAAACCATAAATCCACCGGTTTAAACTTAGGATATTCCCGGAGTGTTCCTTCCATTCGCCATGCAGTACATTGGCTAGTATCAATAGGAGCATCTTGGAGTTTATCCTCGTTCATGTTCTCGAGTTCAAGTTCGAGTAAGTCAAGTAATGCATCTGGATCACGAGCAAATACACCAGAACCGGATGCACGGTCCATTGACCGCTTACCAGTTTGGCTCCCTTTAGAATGGTGATGACAATAAATGACTGCACATTTAAGTTCAGTACAAACCTTGTCAAACTGATTGCAGAAATTTGCCATTTGATCAGCACTGTTTTCGTCACCAGTTATGACCTTATAGATAGGGTCAATAATGATAGCCTTGTAGTTACGCTTTTGAGCTCTTCGAATAAGTTTAGGAGCTAACTGGTCCATTGGTAAGGACTTACCACGTAAATTCCATATGGATATATTTCCAATATTGATTGGTTGCTGTTCAAGGGCCTCGTATACATCCTTAAATCGATGCAAGCAGGATGCCCTATCAAGTTCCAAATTGACGTATAGAACTTTGCCTTGCGTGCAGTCAAATCCAAACCACGGTCTACCTTCAGCAATGGAAATGCACAATTGAATTAACGCAAATGATTTACCCGCTTTAGATGGTCCAGCAATGAGCATCTTATGTCCTTCACGAAGAATCCCTTCAATTAATGGCGGTGCTAGGTCTGGCATGTTATCCCATAATGCGTCAAGTTCTTCTGGTTCCGGTAAGTCATCATTAACGGATGCGATCCATTCTTCCCATTCCTTATAGTTTTCTTTACCAATATTGGTTGCCATAAGGAATTGGGGTTTTCCATCTCGCATAACACCCGGCATTCGAGACAATCGGCTAGGGTTACGATTCTTTTTATCTGGTTTAAAACCATTTTTTTGAGCAATGGAATATATAAAGTCAACACGCTTTCTGTATTCCTCATAGGAGTAAGCATCTACTTTAACGATTGCATGAATTGATTTACCGCCACTAAATACCATGGCTGCAATTGGCAGTTCTAATTGTTCAAGAATGGCTTTTTGTTTTCCTAGTGACATATTGTCAGACTCTAGTAACATATACCGAAATGCGGTTACGTTATCATTCTTAACACCTTTACCATCAATTGGATTAAAGCGAATCCATGCGCCCATTTCTTTGTTAAAGCTGCCAAACACATTTTCTAATTGTGTTGTACCATTAATACCATCTATGATTTGTTGTACCGTACGTTTATAATTTCCCATCGTAGGGGACTGCTTTCCGTCCGGTAAGGCGAATGTATTAACGACATATCCAACGTACTCCTCTGGCTCAAATAACGTGGTCAAATAGGTAAGTATATCTCGCTTACGTTGCTCTAATGGATATGATTTAGGAATTGTAACATCGGATTCTTCTATCCAGTTCTTATCAACGACTTGATATTGTTCCGGAGTTGTGGCCAATACCATGGAGTCAAAACTTAATGCCTCATTATTTTCAAGCTTACGTTTTGATGTCCATCCGTTTTCTTTTGCCATTTGAGTGATTGTGGCCCCAGTAACAAGTTTTCCAGTATATCGACCAAATGACTCCCATTTAGCAGCACATTCGCCTTCATGGAATCGTTCTCCATCATCTGCAGACCATTCTTCCCATATAAACATAGGATAGCCCTCTTGATGGAGAGCAAGTCCTACGTTTAACCATTCCTCATAGGAGCATTGGGCAGGGTCTATATATTCGAGTAATTCTCGTAAATCAATTTTGCTTTCCATGTTTACTCCTTACCATTGAGGAACGAATTCTTCTACAGGTGGCTTGTATGTAGCAGGCACTACACCTTTAGGAATGCGCCAACCACTAGCACTAATACGACTAATCATCTTAGATGCTTGATTATTACTCCATGTTCCTACATTCTTAAATCCTTTGTTTTCAAGGAATCTAATTTGTTTAGGCGTAGACAAGCCTTCTTCACGACGTTTTTGTAATCTATCAATGAGCATAGATGCTTTGCCAGCATCTTCAATGTTGTCACCATTAATCCCAAATTGCTCAAGTGTTTTCTTTTGACTATCCGTAATCGCACTCATTTGCCAACCAAAGGCTGGAACATAATGGGTAAGGTCTTCAGCTTGGATTGAAAATTCAAATTGCAACGGATCAACAAGTTGCGCTTTCTTCTTACGCATAGCAGCAAGTTCTTTTGCAAGCGCTTCTTCACGTTGAGCTAATACATCAGATTCTGCATCCCTTTCGCATTCTTCAAGGTCCATTCCTTTTTCTTCAAGAATTTCCGTCATGCGTTTGGCCACATCATCTGACTTAGCGATTAAATGAGCCGGTCTACACAATTCGTGACGCTCCACATGCCATAGAAAATCTAAAATTAATAGATGATCTTTACCCGGTGAAAGACGTGTACCACGTCCTATCATTTGACAATACAAGGCACGAGACCGAGTAGGGCGTAATACAATAACACAATCAACGCTTGGACAATCCCAACCTTCCGTGAGCAACATTGAATTACAAAGTACATTATATTTACCTTCAGCAAATGCTTGTGTAATTTCTGTACGGTCTTGGCTTTTGCCATTTACTTCTGCTGCTTTAAATCCTCGCTCATTAAGAATTTCACAGAATCGTTGACTGGTAGCAATTAATGGTAAGAACACAACGATTTTTCTATCTTTGTATTCCATTAATTTATTGGCAATTTCTTCTAAGTAAGGTTCTAATACTCTACCGATATCTCCCACGGCAAAATCACCAGTTGAAATCTTAACCGATGAAATATCCAATGTGAGCGGTAACGTTTGTACCTTAATCTTAGACAAAAACCCCTCTTGAATAGCTTTAGGTAGTGTATATTCAAATGCTAAGCTTTCAAATACACGTCCTAAATTTTTCATATCTGAGCGATCTGGTGTAGCCGTTACACCTAAGACTTTTGCTTGGTCAAAGTAATTTAATATAGCTTGATAGCTACTAGATACAGCATGATGTGCTTCATCAATGATAATGACATCAAAGTACGTTTTACTGAACATTGACAATCGTTTGTCTTTACACAAAGTTTGAACAGAACCTACTATGATGCGGTCCCATTGCCCAATACATGTATGTTCAGCCTTTTCCATTGCAGTTGTAAGCCCTGACGCACTCATAATTTTGTCAGAGGCTTGTTGTAATAGTTCTTCACGATGCGCAAGGATAAGAACACGCTTACCCCTGCGAACCGCTTCCTCAGCAACTTTGGCAAAACAGATTGTCTTACCTGTGCCAGTCGGAAGAACCAACAATGTTTTATTAACCGTTTCCCATTCATGCCATATCGAGTCTACAGCTTGTTGTTGATACGGTCTAAGTTCCATTAGAATGCACCGTATCCATTGGTTTGAGCATTAGGACTTGCAAAACATTTTTTAATTTCATTACGAGTACCGTTGTTTCCGTCATTTTTTAAATAGTTTTGCTGTGTCAATTCACACATAGCAGATTTGCCAAGTAATTGTTCAGGGTCAGGATTGTAGTTTTCACCTTTTTTAGCAAGACCAACGGCCATAAATAATTCTGTGACCTTCCAAATGGTTGACTTTGTATAGAATAAGTTGTGAATCAATTTTGTTTTGCCTTGATCACCACCATCTACTTCTAGTGTGATTTGAGCTTGTGGACAAGATGGCAGCTTGCTACTTTCTTTTGGTTCATAGAATTTCTTTTCTACATTAGTAATAACAAATGGATAAGAACCAGCTTCAAGTAACGTATATTCACGTTCTTCCGCTAAAATAGGTTGGTCGAATGAATATACCTCTTCTGCTTTACCGAATGTTTCAAAATTGCTTTGTTGTGCTGTCATAATAATTAATTTCCTTTCTTAATTGCTTCAACAATATTTGGCCAGAATGGAATAATCCATCCGTTAACAAATTCTGGATCATAATTTTCAAATGGTGTACCAGCTGGATATTTACCACGAGCGATTACTACTGATTGAACTTGTTCTAATGTGATACCATCTTTAACCATTAAGTCTTTTAGCGGTTTAGGAATAACCGTTTCAACTAATGGTGTTTCGTTTTTGTTGGTGTCGACATTTTCCTGAGGTAGTGTTATTACAGGTTGTGTTGTAGTAACTTCCCCAACTTGTTCCTTGATAGCGTTCATTACTTCTGGAGCATATTCATTATTAGCGGCTTGCGCTAATTCTTGTGCTGCAGCAGTTGGTAAAATATCATCAGGAATAACATGAGCGATTTGACTGTATTCAAATGGCATCATATCTGGTAACCCATGACGATTTTTAGCATCCCACGCAGGATTGTGAGTAGCATACATCAACCGCTTACCATTGGTTGCTTTCTTTTTGTTTGTCTGAGTCGTAATGATTTCATTTTTATAATTGGCAAATAGTACCATGTCCGCCCATTCTTTAATAAGTGGAGAGGTTTGACTTCCTGTCTTTTTACCAAGCTTTAATTCAAAGCGATCATATGCGCCTAATTCATCTGGTTGTTCAAATTTACGAATTTGAGCATGAGCAGTAAGAACTACGTTCATACCTGCGTTAATAACTTCATCAAGTAGATTTAGGAAACGTCCCATTTCTTCACGGACAAACACATAACCGTTACCATAACCAAAGTCTTCAATGCCAGATTTATTATGTTTAGAACAGATAAATTCAACACATAGCTGTTCTGCCCAATCAATAGTGTCAATAACTAAAGTCCGATATAAACCCGGCATTGTTGCAAATTCCTTAACAAAGGAAATTAGCATTTGCCACGATGTAGGCTTATCGGTACGAGCTACATCTAAATGGTCTGTGCTGCCCTCTGTATCAATAAATACAGGCGAGGGAAAATGACTGGCGAAGGTTGTTTTACCAATCCCCTCGACGCCATAAATGATGACCTTTTGAGCACGTTTACGTTTACCTGTTATAATATTCATTAAAAATCACCCCATTCATTTTCAGGTTTAGTCTCATTAACTGGTGCTGCCACATTACTGTATTCTTCACCTTTGATATGTCCATCTTCAATAATGATGGAGCATTCATCTTGGTTATTAGTAACACGAGTTGCAATGACTTGCAGACCTTCCGATTCAAGCCATGCCCCAAACTCTTTCATAGTATCTACATCCATTTGTTCAAGTTTATCCATAAGTACAAATCCACACTTAGGATTTAAAGCTCTAACAATGGCCGTAGCCACTTTGAGCTGCTCAGCACCGCTCATGCAATCCCATTGACGTTCATTGTAAATAAGAACGCGATCTTGGATAGATAATCCCGGCAAAGGCATTTGTACGGATTCAAGCAGTTTATTTTTATCTTCCCGGATAGTTTCAAGTTCATCAGTCAAGTTGTCATAATCTGCTTTATAATCAGCTGCTTCCTGTAATGCTCTTGCACGTTCTTGATTAGCACGTACCTTTTGATTGATGGCATCTACATTTTTGATTTGCTCCTCGAGTTCAGCCGTAGATTCATCTTCTAAATCTTTCGCTGCAGTAGTTGCGATGTCATAATCTTCAGCCAATTGTGCCTGCTTGGCTTGAAGTTCTTCAAGCTTTTTTTGCGTTTCATCAACCAAGTTGTTGATGGTGACCATTTGAGCTTGAATAGCAGAAACATTGTTCCGCTTTTTTTGATTTTCAGCATTCTTTAATAAGATGGCTTGTTGTTGTTGGATAAGCTCCGATGCGCTAATTGGTTCAAGTGGTACATCATCATAACCAACTAACTCTTTAGCGTACTTGTCTTTTTGATTTGCAATTTGACCGATAGAATGACGTTTTGCGTATACCTCTTGGTGTTTGCCTTCGAGTTTATTCAATTCGTCTTCTACGCCCAATAATTTTAATAATTCTTGGGCCTTTTCCTTATCGCTCATTTCTATGAACTTAGGAAGGTCTAAGGCTAATTGGCCAATAAAACCATCTAAAATACGTTGACCGGATTTTTTACCTTCTGGATCTACGACTTTTAGTGTGCTGCTATTACCACTACGTGTAACCACTAGCCCATTAGATAGCTTAACTTCTAATTTAGGTGGGTTGTAGCTCCCATCACGCACCGCACTAGATGGTTCAAACTTTGCACCGCCTAATGTCCAAGCAATGGCATCAAGGATAGATGTTTTTCCTTGTCCGTTCTTACCACCAATAATGGTTAATCCATTAGGTGATGGTTCATAAGACACAGCTTTAACACGTTTTACATTTTCTAAATCAAATGAATTAATTTTGATTGATTCTCCCATGCATTTGCTCCTTATTCTTGAGTACCAGACAATAACAAGTAATTAGTTAATTCAGATTTAATTAAATCGGTTTCAGATTTGATAGCTTCTTTAATATAACGATTCATGATTGGACAAGATAACTTGAATGATAATTTATCCCCTTCATTTTTAGGCTTAATTATGTCTAATTGCACTTCAACTTTTTGAGTAAATTGGCTTTCATTAAGAATAACCATGTTTACGAAGATAAAGCGAGGCATCTTTAAAGTACCTTCAGCTTCTTTTACCTTGATGCTCATAACATAGTTGTCATCATCAGTTCTAGTAAAATCGCCTTCCGTTTGTGTTACGTATTTGAAGTTTCTAACAGCAATTAAAAGCTTTTCGTAATCTTCGATTTCATGTTCATGAATTCGGAGTAAATCAAGCATTTCCTTTTGCGTTAAACTTATATCAAAGATGGAATCCCATTCTTTGAATTGTTCGCTTTTTTGAAATGCGTATACAATTTTGTCTTGCGTACGATCTGTTACGGTACAGTCTGTTACGGCTACAACCTTTTTATCTGAATATGTAATAACGGATTTCTTAGGGTCGCCTTTAGCTTTTACGCCTTTAACGAATGATTCAGCACTACTAATTTCATATCTGAATCCGTGATATTGAAATACGTCATTGGCTTCACCATGACGAATAATAACTTCACCATTTTCTGTTTGTACATTTAAGTTAAATTTTTCTTCCATTGTGTTAACCTCTCTTTTCAGTAGTTGAATTAAATGTTAGGACTTCTAATTGCGGCTTTTCGTTGACATCAACTTTTACTGTGAAGTCATCCGCATAAGAACCAATAGCACGACGTGAGATAGCTGGTAACGTTGATTTAATATTGTAACCAAGTTCTACAATGGTATCAGTATCTGGAACTCGTAACATTTCAATGTTGATGGTGATTTTAGCTTTCTGCCCTTTTGAGATTTTTCGTAATGCATCTTTGTACATTTCCTCAAATTCAGCTTCTAACTTTCCATCACAAATATTAGTTAGATTTAAGATTTGTTGTTTTTCATTCATTTGTTTTCTCCTTTTCAAATGTATTAAGAAGATCATTTATAAGAGCCAGCCCTTCTTGCTTTTCATACGTCTCTTTTGTAGCTGCTAAAAATGCTATAAATTCTGTGGTATCAAGATTTTTATAACCGAAGTTATAAGCAGCTGAAACCAAAAGAGCAGCAACTTCTGTTGCGTTACCATTAAATTCATCTTTATTAACAATAAATTCCATGTTATAACCGTTGCTATTTTCTTTAGGTGTTAATATGATTTCGATTTTTTTTTGCATTTTTCTCCTCCATGGTATAATTACCTTAGGTATAATTTGCCTACGCCCGCTAGTCTTTCCAATTGCTATTAGCGGGCGTTTTCTTTTTCATATACATCGGCGCACACCCAAACAAGTCCGCCTGTAATGACTTGTAATAGAAACTGTAAAAAACCAATTCTATCAATTTCTTTCCCATGGATCCGACAATCCATAAGAAAGAAATCCATTTTAAAACAGTAATTATAATTTCAACTCCCCTCCTACCATAACCAGTAAATCACTGGTTATTTTTCTTATACTCATTTTTAACTTTTCATTTTCTTGTAAAAGTTCATCACGCTCCTTTTCTAACTTCCTGTATTGCAGTGGACTGTATTCGTCCACAATTCCTACAAGAGCATCAACTTCTTTCTTATTAAAGCGGACGCCCGGAAGTCCTTTTACTTCACGTAGGATGCCACGCTCCCTAAGGTTGTTGACGCTGCTTTCACTACATTGGAGTAGTTCTGCAACGTCTTTAATTGTGTAAACAAGGGGACTCATTGTTATTCATCCACATAAATAACACGTGAACATTTGACTGGAGTGGCGCTATTATCTGTTTCATTAAGAACTGTACAAGAACTATAGATGGCTAAATCAAAACTACTGCCAGTTAACATCTTTTGTTTTCTTATAGCTTGTGTAATTGCATTAACATGTTGTAAAAGAGTATCTTCAAAATCGAATGGTTTTTCCCCAACCGGAGCTGTCGCTTCTTTAAAATCCGGATATTTTCCATCTAGTACTTCATACTGTCTAATTAACTCCGGAAGTATTTGCGGTGTATTTCCTGTTTCCATAATGTATAGTATGTATTGTTTTAATTGTTTTTTAATATCTTGCATAACGTGCCTCCATTTTTGCCATTCTATCTGCTTCACGACATTCTCTGATTTTGCCGTGGATAGATTTTCTGCATAACTTACTTGCATGTCGTTTAGCAAAGTATTCTCTAATAATTTTTCGCCAGTACTCGGCATACTTAGCGTTGCGACCTGCCCAACCGAATACAGTTGATGTGTTTCCATAGACCTTGTTGGCTACTAATAGGTCTTTTTGATTTTGTACTAGCATGTTTCATCTCCTTTACATTACTTTTTTAATATTATTGATGTGATTTTAAATCACTATACTTTTTAAAAAAAATAGACTTAACCTCAAGGTTTGATAAATGTAAGATTTCTGTTAATTTTGCAATTTCAGATGCCGTAAATTCGGTTACTCCATTGATTTTTTTGTATAGCGTGTATCTTGTAATATTAAGCTGAATTGCTACCCACGAGATACGAAATCCTTTTTCAATAATCACGTCTTTTAAATTCTTCATCTATTCACCCCCTTTTATAACGTGATTTTTAATCACACCTATAATATACCTTAAGGGTGATTATGTGTCAACAATAAATTACAAAAATGTTGATTTTTTTTCACATATATAATATATTTACTTTGTAAGGGGCATTAAAAAGAAAGGTAAAACCTATGAAACTATATGCCAATATCAAAGCTTTACGAGAAAAATTAGAACTATCACAAGAAGAATTAGCTCGTCAAGTAGGATATAAAGATAGAACAAGCATTGCTAAAATTGAAGCTGGGAAAATTGATATACCACAATCTAAAATTTATGCATTTGCAAAAGCCTTGCATGTTTCTCCAGAAGAGTTAATGGGCTTAAATAATGATTCATATTATATAGATCCTGAAGTAGCGGAATACGCCAATAAATTAAAGGATAATCCAGACATGCGATTGTTGTTTGATGCAGCTGAAGACATGTCAAAAGATGATATTGATTTTGTTGTTAATTTAATTGAGGGATTAAAGAAACGTGAGGGAAAGTAGAATGAAGAAGTTATTAATATTAATTTATATATTATTTATTCCTTTATCATGTAATGCAATTTCTTTAAATGAATTGCGTAATAATCCAAATCAGTATACATTAGTGTATTCAGACCAAATGCATGAAGCGTATGTTGATAATTCAACGATTGTTGTATCAAGATATAATCCGCCATATTATGCTATTAACACTACTGTATATTCTATATGGTACGATGAAAACAATATTGTAGAAGCGAATCAGACTTCTTTTTTTAATTATGATAGAAGTTTAAAAATGCTAGCACTAAAATTTGGAGAAGTTAATGATTTAGCAAGAGAATTTACAAATGATAATGGGGTAAAGTTTAAAATAAATACTTTAATTCGGTATGATTTAAATGGAAATAAAATTTCTTCTATATCTTCTTTCCCATTTGGGAAATCCCTTTCTGGTAAAGCGCCTGTATATTCTCCGAGTTACGAAGTTGCAATGTATATATTTCATAAATCATATAATATGTATTTTAACGAACCTTTATCTAATTAATTCTATCAGGGGAGAGTGTTGTTATGTCTATTAACTTGATCTATACGCAATTAAAGAAAACACAAACAGCAGTAGTACGTCTTAATGAAGATGGCAGTCATTCAATACTGGTTAATTTAAATAAGCCATTAGATGCTCAACGAGTTAGTATACTACACGAATTAGGACATATTAAACACGATGACTTTCATTCTGAAAAACATATTAATTTAATAGAACGGATTGCTCATGATAGAGAATTAGATGAAGATATAGATGAGGAATTCTTTTATCACGTGGTTAATAGCAAGGACGTGTAACTATGCAATGCAATATGACGGTTCGCAAAAAAGATGGCAATTACCAAATCATTGTTAGTTATAAAGATGGCATAAAATGGAAGCAAAAATCCAAACAGGGGTTTCCTACTCAACGAGAGGCAAAACTCTATGGACAACAAATTGTTGAGGAACTAAAAAAGACTGTCACCAATCCACTTGATGACAGTCTAAAAGATATAACGCTTATTCAGTTTTATCAGATTTATATTCGGGAAAAGATTAATATATCCGCCAATTCAGTACTGATCTACAATAATATCATGGAGAAATATTGTGAGCCCTTACATGACAGAAGAATGCGTGATATTACCCATTCCGATATTTTTACATTGATTTCTAATTTGTCAAAATCAGCGGCAAGTAAAAATTTGTGTATTGTATTACTACGTGCCGTTTTTAATTATGCTATCAATCCATATCGGTTAATTCGCAATAATCCATGTGCCGCCATTAAGAGATATCGTAAACAAAGTACACGATCAATCACAACAATTCCAATAGAAGATATGGACATGCTTTTACATAATATTGAACATAGTCACCCAACGTATTATTTGTTATGCAATATAGCAAGATATACAGGCGCGAGATATGGTGAGATTATAGCATTACAATGGTCTGATATAGACTTTGACAATAATACTATATCGATTTCTAAGCAATGGGCACAATGTGAACGTAATAAATATGACTTTAAATTGCCAAAAAGTAAAAATAGTATTCGTATAATTCCTATTCCACCTATACTTTCTAATTTATTAAAACAGCATCAATGTAACGGATCGGATAGATTATTTCCATTTCGCACTAGTCGAAGCAGTCAATTAAATGAACTGATTCAACGGTTCCTTCCCGGAAAATCAATCCATATGTTTAGACATACATACGCTACTACATTGTTAGGTAATAATGTAGACATACAGACTGTTGCCAGTTTACTTGGAGATAATATAAATACAGTTATTAAAACATATATTCATTATTCAGATGAAATGAGAAAAAATGCTGCGGATAACGTGGCAAATATTTTTGGTTAATTATTTTTGACGATTATATGACGAAAAGCTATAGAACCCTATTTATCAAGGTATTCTATAGCTTTATTTTATAATAGATATATTATACCATTAAAACAAGCCTAAGATAAAGGAGATAATGGCCC
>ERZ773197.536-NODE-536-length-29871-cov-12.787128_pt1 | contig 29871 bp, 40 predicted proteins | sample MGYA00580999_ERZ773197 | MGnify/ENA primary metagenome ERZ773197 (study PRJEB29015, sample SAMEA2738166) | human oral metagenome | biome: human oral; feature: human-associated habitat; material: saliva | place: China | collected 2185 ...
AAATTCCGAGCATGAGTTCCCCGTCTGCTGAGAGGGACTGGATGTTCTCCTTCTCGAACCACACGTCAATCCCGAGAGATTTCAAATGCCGCACGGTTTCCAGAAGATCCACCGTGTTTCTGGCAAATCTTGAGATGCTCTTGCAGAGAACAATGTCGATGCGTCCAGCATCGCAATCCTCGACCATTCGCTTGAATTCTGCCCGGCGGCTAATCCCACCGCCGGAGATACCGCTGTCGGCGTACACCCCGACATAGATCCATTCGGGATTGTTCTGGATGAGATTGCTGTAATAACTGACCTGTGCCGAGAGCGAATGGTTCAATCTGTCCGATTCCACGGAAACACGAGCATAAGCTGCCACTTTCTTTTTGGGCGTAAGTGTCGCCACGGTCGGCTCTATGCGTGTAATCTTCAATTGTATCACCCCTCACCATATATCCCTCAACTCGGGCAAGGAGTCAACGGTATTTCCGCATATATCGAGCCGATCAGCGGCTTATATTTTTCGAGGAAGATTTGCTCGACCTTGGCGTACTCTTCTGAAGAGATCAGCCCCGCAGAACGCATACGGCGCACCATCCCCATCGTGGCTTGGTACATTTTTTCGCGCTGAAACTGTTCCTTTGTCACGGGCGATCACCTCCGAGTTCCTGTACTCGTGCATCCGCCAAACCGCTCGGCGATGTAGCACGCATGAGAGCAGTATTTCCTTTGGCTGTTGCCGTAAATCTCGAAGATTCTGCCGCAATGATGGCACTTCAGTCGATAGACGGCTTTCCTCTGCACGAGATGAAGATGGCTGTTCCACCACTTCTGGCGGCAGGTGTCGGAGCAGAACCGCCGTTTCTTCCTGCCGGGAATCTGCTCCATCGGCTTGCCGCAGCATTCGCAAACCGAATCAGACTTTATGGGCGCAGCCACTTCCTGCTTTTGTACGAGCGCCCGACGGCAGAAGGACTTCACAGTGTTCTCGGATAAACCGATTTCCTGTGCGATTTTCTTATAGCCCACGCCCTTCATGCGAAAGTCTGTAATTTTTGCTTTCTGTTCATCAGTCATGGTGTTCTCCCCTCTCTACAATTGAAAGGACAGAAAGCCGAGTTTTTAGCGGATGTTTTCATAAAATCACCTCTATAAGAGAGCCACGGCAAAGGTGAAACTTCATGGGTTTTGCTCAAAAAAAATAAGCCCGGCAGGTTTCCCCGCCGGGCTTCGTTCCTTTATCCGAGCATTTGCTTTTCCCGTATCTCCTTCATGGCTTCCTGCAGCTTCTTCGGTACGGGAAGTCCCATTCTCGCTGCATGTCCTACAATCGAGATGCCCTCGTTCGACAAGTAGAAGAAGATCACCGCCGAACGCAGGACGCAGCCGCTGCCGATGATGTGGACGTCGAGCACGTTTGCCACGCCGACGAGCAGGAAGATGGCAACTTTCCGCACGATGCCCTGAAAGCCGATCTCGCTCGACAGGTTCTTGTCCAACACGGCGCAGAGGACGCCTGTGATGTAATCTACAGCGATGAATACGACCAGTGCGTAGAGCAGATGGTCGAAGTCGCCGAGAAACTCGCCGACAAGCACGCCGATGCACGCCGACCACCAGCGAAGGTTCATAAGGTTTTCCATTACGTTTTTCCCCCTTGAATTGCATTTTTTAACGTCTTTTCCCACGTTTTTATGTTCTGCACCTGGCGCAAACGAAACTGAAAGCACTCACCACTTATAAGTTTTTGCAATACGCCATTTTCACATAAATATAATCCGTCGGACACCCAATCCGATGACCAAGGAACTTCCAGATATTGTATAGGAAACAAAATACATAACGTCATGGGATGTGATTTTACATTAAGCAAATATCGATCCTGACCAATGTTGAGAATTGTGAAATGCGCCCCCACGGGAAAACAGTCTGTAATGATTTGTTTTCCTTCTGGCGTAAAAAGCGTCAATACGGCAAACTCAGGTAGGTTAGAGAGAACGCGTGTACTAGGTTTATGCTCTTCCCAAATATAGTAATACCCGTCATGAATCGGAAACTTCGCCGCTTTGGCTCCTGTGTAGTCTTCCACAATCCGCCTGGACTTGGGATCCTCTCTCGGAACGATTCCATAAATCTGGAGCAGACGGTGTCCGCCTGACGGGCTGACATAATACATAGTGCTTAATGCTTCATCAATGTTTTCACCCCTTGCAAGGGTATCGATTTCCATATAAAAGCCCCAATTTCCCTCGCAATCTACATGTCCACCACCAACTTGAACCCACATAAGATACGGTGGATTTGTTTTTAAATGTGCCTGTTGTTTGGTTATATATGGTCTGAAATTGTATGAGAACATCCTCTTTCCGTTTTTCTCCACACGAGCAACGCATGGATCACCTGATTGCAAGAAAGCATGCGTATGCTTTGCAAACCATCGCGCACCAGTAAGTGTAAAGACATTTCCAGCAGTATCCATATCTGCATCAAGAAGCCTCTCCACTATTTTGGGCTCCGGGAAATACGGCAGAAAACATGCAGTATATGCGTCGAAATACAGAAGACCTTCAGCTAAACGGTCAGAATGTAAGCGCAATTGCCGTAGTTCTCCTCTTTGGTAAACGTAAATATGATGCGCATCACGGTAGATCGGAATGCCACAACCGCCGCTTCCAACGATGACGGGCGCACTGCCGCCTGCGGATTCGTGTCCGTAGATGCAGCGGCCGTCCGTCCAGACCCAATCGCCGCTGTGGACTCTTCGATTGCCGATGACGGTGAGCCATTTTCCTTCGGCGAGTGCCTTCTTGCCCACCACAGTGCTCACTCTTGCCCTGTGCATATTCTCACGCTCCCAAGATGATCGCCATGCCGCCTTTGGAGATTTGCACCCAGACGAGAGCGCCTTCTTCCGTGCTGCAGTCTACGACGGTTTTGAACGGATAAGAGTGCGATCCGATGCGGACTCTGCCGCCTTGAATCACGCCTCGCTGTGCCTTGCCTTCCTGCTTCTCTCGTGTATCTTTGACGCTTTTTCTGAGCGCGTCGGCTAGTCCTTGCACGCCGTTCATAATCAGTACCACCTCGTCATCTTTATGGTTTGCTTGAGGGAGCGCGGCGTAAGTTCTACGGCGTTCGACTGCAGGAAATAGTCGCTGCCTTCAAAACGCAGCCGCTCTGTAAAATCGATAATATGCCCGACATCCGGCACACCGTTTTGAATATTCGCGTAGACTTCTAATGTGACGGTTTCCTGCGTCTTGCGGTTGAGCCAGAGAATCGCCTGCGTCAGTTCCTTCAAGTACGCTTCGCCTTTGATGGGAAACTCCGTATCAATCAGCGAGGTGAAGGGCGCGTCCTCTTCGTCACGCGAATAGCTTGAGCCAAGACTGAGATTGGACTGCTCGACTGTGAAACGGCTCGCCTTGCCGCCGGGCTTGCCCTGCGAGAGGGTGCTGCCCTCGAGATTGCCGTCAACGTAGACGGTCGTCGCGTACCAGCCGTAGCCCAGTGGCGCGTGGTAAGTGATTCGCTCCGTGCCGCGCTCGTTGTTCCAGTCCGTCCAGTCGTATTCCGTGTGCTTCTTCCCATCGTTGACGGGTTCTGTCGTGCGTTCCCATTCCTTGACGAGATACACATCGCGCTCGGTTTCGGCATAGGTGTATTCCGTGCGGCTTGTGGAGCCGTCCTTGTTGTGCGTCTGCTTGCTCGTCAGATATTCGCCATGATAGGTGTATCGCGTCATGCCTTTTTCGTTCGTTTCGTTCGTCAGAAAGCCATTGTGGTAGGTGCGGCTCATTTCTTCCCAAGAGATTGTGCCCGTAAAGGGAATCGGCTCGGTATCTTCTTCATTGTAGGCGTTTCCTGCCGTCTCCGAGGCATGGCCGCTGTGCCACAAGGAGCGCACAAGGCGGCGCTCCACCGTTGGGCGACTGTGCGGCCAGTCCGTGATGTCGAGAACGGATGATTCTCTGCCGCGCTGGACAATGTGCAAGGTGTCCTCGCGGATAAACACATTGATCTGCCTCTGCGGCAGTTTCGCCGTCCAGCCGAAAAGCGCGGAGATGAAGTCTTGGTATGTCATGCCGCTGTCCTCGAAATTCTGTGACGGCGTGAAATCATCGCACGCCCAATGGAGATGCAAGCCGAGCGCGGCGGCGATGGACTGCGCGTAATGGGAAGCCTGTGCCTCCTTGACAAAAATGCGAATGGCGGAGTAGAGCGTCGCGTCCTTGCTGTACGCGCCTTTCACCGTTTGAAGCAAGTCCCGTTGGAGGGTTTCTTCCACCAAAAATGAGAAGCGATAGTCGAGTAGCTGGCCGCGCACGGCATCACCGACGGCAAGCGGTTGCACTGTCTCCATCTGAAAACTGTCGGAAAGCGTCATCTCGCCTAATGTGACGGCAAAGGAGCGGATGCCATGGGCGCGGAAGTTTTCGGCGATCTGTGATACGGCACGCTTGCTTCGCTTGTTTCTTCTTCCATGCGATGACGTGACATATTCGAACACATGAGGAATGCGAAGCAAGGTGTCGAAGCGAACACGCACCCGCGCCACGACGGTACGGTGCAATGCAGCTTTGGAGATATTGCCCCTGCCGAGCCTGCGCTGCGTTTTCGCCGCCGCGCGATTCCCCATTCCCGGTGTGCGCTTCGTGTCACCACGAACCATCTCGCTCTTGACGACTTCACGCTCCGTTGCTCCGCGCGGAATATTGTAGTTCGGAGACAATGTGCGATAGGTGTCGCAGTGGATGCGAACATAAATGCCGCCGACGCATCTTCGCGTGGCAGCAGAAGCGGTATCTCTTTGTGCAACATGCCGCAGGAGCTTGGCGCTCGCCCAGTCGATGGCGGAAGAAGTGAGCGTGCGCCTTGTATCTGCCGCGATACGATTGGTGCTGCAAACCTGCCTTTGGCTGTCTGCTCTTGCTTCGGCTGTTTCGGCAACTTGACGCTTGGTATCTACACTCACTGCTTCTCTGTGCTTGGGCGCAGGAAGAATCGCCCCACATATTTTCGGCTGCAGGACTTCTTCCCCTTTGGGAATCCATGCGATGCACATCTTCGACTGCAGGACTTCCTCGCCGATGGGAATCCACGCGATACAAACCTGCGTTTTCAGCAAGATGTCCATGCGCTATTCCCCCGCTTTCCAGCCGAACTTTCTCGTCGCCATCTCCGCCATGCTGAAAGATGCACCGTGCCCATCCCAGACGAGCGCCGTCGTCTTGTCCGTCAATTCATGTCTGCCGTGTTCCGTCATTGCCCCGCTCACATCTTCCAAGGCTGTGAGCGTGCAGATGCCTGTTCCCGTGCGATAGGCGGGAGCGCCAAACAGCGTGACCCCGGTCACTTGGGAATCTGCGCCATATGCCTCGGCAAGCACCGCCGTATCCATCGTCTGCAAGATCTGCTGTCCCACCGCTGTCGCCCGATAGCTTCCATCACCGCCATCGGTCATATCCGTGACCGTCGACTGAACGGACAAAAGAACAGCCTGCTCTTTCATGTTGATATCCTCGTCGGACAAAATGATATTGGAAAGCAAAGCATCGTCCGTATCCGCATAAATGCTGATTTTCTTCGCCTCTCGAAAATCCATGTAAAGATCTGTCTTTTTTCCAATCTCATGTCCGTTGACTATGACATGGAGCATCGCGTCGTAATTGAGTCCCTGCTTCATATGAAACCATATAGTATTGACGTCGTCGAGCTTCATTTTTCTGGTATCAAAATAAGAGGTGTTACTGTTCGCCCCGTAGACACTCCAATGGTCACGGTAACCACTAATTTCGACCTTGTTCTTCTCGCCGAATTGAAACCATGCCGTCGAATCCAGGCTCTTCCCGCTTTTGAGATACACGTCGAACTTGCCGTACAGCTCGGTCAGCGTATAGGGAACGGCAATGCCGCGTATCTTCGGCATCCAGAAGGATACGCCCGTCTTGCTGTACTTTGCATCCCGCACCGTTTTGTCGCTTCCCAAGTCAATCAAGTCGGCATATCCCGGATTGATGTACTTGAACGCCATGCCATCGCCTCCTCAGACTTCTACGATCAGCCCTTCCACCTGCACGTCAACCGTGGTGTCGTTCTTTGGGCTTTCATCCGACGTACTCGTCGCCTTGACCCAGAAGATGACGTTGCCCTCGCCGACGCTTTGCAGGGAGATTGTGTCTTTCCAGTCAGCGGATGCCAAGACCGTATCTGCCGTGTAGTTGTTGTCTTGAGCGGCTTTCCACTTGGCGGCATTTGCGCCTACGAACTTGATCGTGACCGCGCCTTCGACCTTGTAGCCGGAGTCGCATCGCACAGCGCATTTGACGGCTTTCTCCTCTTCTTTTGCGGCATCCAGCAGAACTGCGATGGGAGAAGTCTCCGTATCCGTGCTGACTTCTGTTCCGTCCTTCATGCGGCTCGTAGGATTGTTCATATAAATGTGCAGCTTGTTCGCCATAGTCATACCCTCCAAAATTCCAGTGTGAGCTTGTAAACTTGCGGGAAGTGCGGCACATAGGCGTATGCTTTCACCATCACGCGCATGTTGTGCCAAACATTTCCCGCTTCGTCCGTAACGTCCACTTTCTCGCGAGCGTCCCTGTATCTCTTGACTTTCTTCCAGTCTGCCGCAAGTACAGTAGCCATGCAGGAGATGCGGTCGCCTTGGACGACATGTCCGAAATCCTGCACGACCATGCCGCCGACGATTTCCACCATGCGCTGACGGTCGTCGGGCAGCACTTGCCAATTCTCCGCTTCCAAAGTCTGCACATCACCAATTTGAATATGAATTGGAATCCCCTCCCAAGGCACGCTCGACAGCGGGACGGATGCGGTCGGCCACATGGTCAGCCAAGAGCCGCATCCCCTCGTTGTCTTGTGTCACGGCATTTTCAATATTTACCTGCACTTCGATGTTTGCAGTTGATGCGGCACGAGATTCTCTCTCTGAGAAGTTTACGGTCGGAGAAACATTGAGCCTGTCCATGACCTTCTGCGTCATGCCGTTTTCAAGCGTCCCTGCCAGACGCTCCATAACTTCGTTCCCGAGCGTGATCTTGATTTCTCCCGGCTCTCTTTCCCGGCGCGGAGCAAAGTTCGGCAGAATATCTTCCAACGCTGTCTGCCTTGCTCGTTGGAACCGTTCCAGTTCTTCGGGGCGAAAATTCAGATCGTCCTTCGTCAGCCCATTCGATTCGCGCAGGTAGTCGAGCAACCCACTCGTGCCGCCTTTGCGAAATGCTTCCAGTTCCTTTTTCTGGCTCTTGAGAGCTTCCAAGGCGGCATTCCTTCGGGCATCGAGCTTCTCCTTCTCCGCCCACTTCGCAGCTTTCACCTCGTCCAAGCCCTTCTGCATCCACGCTTTTTTCTCGCGCTCGATGTCTGCCAGACGGTTTTCCAACGAGGTCTTCCAGATGCTGTCGATCTTGGAGGCAACTTCCGTCTCCCACTGCTCCATGATGCGAGCCTTGCTTGCTTCCGCCCAGTTGGCGGCGCTGATCTTGTCCAAGCCTTGACGGCGATAAGCGCGTTCTTCCTCGTCGATCTGCGCGAGCCGATTCTCCAACTCCGTGCGGTGGATGGCATTTACCTTATCCACGACATTCCGTTGAAAGTCCTCGTAAATCTTCGCCTGTTTCTGCAGCCGATATTCTTCCACCATCTGCGCGTCCGCACCCGACTGCCGAAACTTCTCTGCTTGACGCGAAGCCTCATGCAGCGCATTTTCAAGGTCGCTGTGCGACAGCGTGAACAGGCTTTCTTTCAATTCCTCGTTCGCCTTGGCGGCAGTGCGGACGGCAGTCGCATTCTCCCGTGCCGCTTTCGCACCTTCTTTCTGGGCACGGCTCTCGTCTTGGAGCGCCTTTTCCGCTTCCTTCGCCGCCTTTTTCTCCGCTTTAAGCGCGTCATCCGCCGCCTGCCAGTCCTTGAATTTCTGACTGCTTGTGGCGGCCTCATAAGCTCCGATGCCGCCGAGAATAGCACCGCCGATGCCGCCAACGAGCGTGCCGCCTCCCGGCTCTACAAGCGTTCCCGCCACAGCACCCGTGCCCGCGCCGACGAGCATCGCATCCAGCGTAGTCTTGATGCCGCCGTGCTTGGCAAACGTACCAATATCGTGCAATGTCTCCTTGACGGATTTCGCATTGACGCCGATGCTCTCCATGGCATCCGCCACGCCGTCGAGGACATCGACGGAAGCGCGAGCAAAAGCGTCGACCACATCGGCAAGTTCCTCGATGGATTCCTTGTTGTCCTGGATGCAGCCGATGAGGTCTTGAAAGCGGTCTATGACGGTGGGCATCAAATCCTCTGCTACAGGCAGGAGCGCGGAGCCGAGAGCGAGCTTCAGCTGCCCCGCTTCCATCTCCATCTCGCGCCATTTGAGATATGCCTGATGCGCTTCCTCGGGATTAAGCAATCCCGTCGTCTTGACGTGCGAGGCGACTTCCATAAGATCGTCGTACTGCTCCAAGACTGGGATGAGCGCCGCGCCCCTTGCTCCGAGGACTTCGGCGGTAAAAGCTTCTTCTTCCCCAGCTTCTGCCGCGCTTCGGTAGCCTTTGGCGAGACGTTCCAACTGCTCGTTGAGTCCGAGGAGATTGCCTTTTTCATCTGTCAAGGCTATGCCGAAACGCGACAGGGCTTCGGTTGTGACATTCCCCTTCGCACCTGCCGACTCCACCTGTCTGTCGAGCCTTGCAAAGAGCGGCACGAGCGAGTCGATGTTCGTCCCGGCAAGGCTGAACACACGACTCATCTGTGCGGCTTCCGCCGTCGTCGTGTGCAGGCGCTTCGTCAATCGGTAGATGCTTTCTCCCGCCTGCATCGCGTCGTGCGTGATGTTGAACAGTCCCGCACCCGACGTGAATACTGCCATAAGTGCCGCCGTTTTGGCGTTAAGGATAGACATGCCTTCTGAGAGGCTATGGATGCCGCCCTTGGCAGTCGAAAAGCCTGCTGAGAGCTTCTGCCCCATTACCTTCGCGCGGCTGCCCGTCATCTTCATCTCGGCATTGAGCTTTCTAAGCTCTGCTTCGAGCTGCGCGACCTGCCGCTGCTGCTTCAAGAGATTCGTCTCGGCATAGCGCGTGCGTGCGCCGTCCTTGTCCGCTTTCTGCACATCCTTGAGCACGTTAGCGAGGATTTCTTCTTTCTTCCTCTGGATATCCAGCTGCCGGTTGATAGCTTCATACTTGACCTTGATCTTGTCAAGCTCCGTGCCTGCGCCGTCGAGCTTGGCGAGGTCAACGTCCATTTTGAGTTTTAGCTGATTGCTCTTGCTGTTGAGCCTTGAAATCGTCTCGGACACCGTGCGCCCCGCCGTATCGAAATCGAGCTGCAGGCGTGCGATGTCGAGTCCTAAGCTGATATACAGCTCGTCGATTTTCTGTCCTCTTGCCATTTACATCACATCGTCAATGAAAATTTTCTGCCTGTCCTCGGTCTGCGTTATTGCCAAAAGCTGGTCGAGGAGGAACGCGATCTCATGAGCGTCGACCTCCTGCATCGTCCAGCCGTAAGAGGACTGCAGGCGCTCGTAGTAACGCAGAATGTTCTGATACGGGGAAAGCTCTACGCCTTCCCCGCCTCGTCGTTTGGGAGTTTCACGAGCTTCTGGAAGGTCAAGGACTGAATCCAGCGGAAAAGTTCCCGTGTCAAAGGCACAATGTCCGCGACCTCGATATTGTCGTCGATGGCTTCTCTCGTGACTTCCTCGCGGTCAAAGGCGAGCAGGATGAGGTCGATTTCCGCATCGAGGAATTCCTCGACGCTGAGATTCTTCTTGTCCTCGTCGAAGAAGGCGAGAAACCTGCGCCACACCTTCATCTTGGGCGGTTTCGGCGCATACGTTTTGCCGTAGAGCGTGATGGTTGGTGTTTCCACGTTTCTTCATCTCCTCTCAAACGCTTTCGTACCACTTCGTCCCCGTTTCGGCAATAAACCCCGTCGCTTCCTCGTCGGCTTTCGCGTACGACTGCCCGTCCGACAGGCGATAGATCGCCTTTGCCGAGATGGTCGGCGTGTCGTACTTGATGTTCTCTTCCTTCGTATTGCCCGATTCCGAAGGCTCGACAAATTGGACTTTGAAAAATTTGGTGAACCTCTTCTTGCCGTTCCTCTTGTCCGACTGGAACATGACGGCGAAATACGGCGGCACATCGTCCTTGCTTGCTGTCATGACGCCCTTGTCGATCTTGTGCCCGAAGAGATAGGCGATGTATTCCAACGGCAGCGCCGACGTGTCGAAGGTCAAGTCATACGAGGCGGTATTCGCCGCCGTATCTACGGACTGCCCGTCGGCAAAAAGTTCCGCCTGGCTCGTCTTCGGCTTGATGTCCACCTTGCGCAGAATCTTACCCAGACTGATGGGCGGTTCATACGTCGCCGTGCCGTTCGGCACATCTGTCAGCATCTTGGCGATATGCAGCTTTTACTATGAAGCCCCAAGAGGGCAAGCCGAAGGCGCAGACCGATTGGCTAGGCTTCTGTAAGGGCGTGAGGACATATGTACAGCGCGCCTCTTTGATGATGCCATCGCAGGAAACGGCATCGAAAGTCACTCCTGCTGCTTCGCATAACGGCTGAACATATGTCCGGAAAGCTTCCACATTGATGAACTGCCCGCTCGTAAGATTGGCGGCGGGCGCTGTTACGGTTGGACTTGGCATTATTCCTCAACTCCTGTTCCTGTTTTGAAATCCATGATTTTTACAAAGACATGCTTTTCCGCCAGCTCCATCGACTGATAGCGGCGAAAACCGAGACTGTCCATGACCTTCCTCGCGGCATCCTCAATTTTTTCATACGCGCCGTCCTTCGTGAGAATGTGCAGACGAACCGTCACGCGCCGCTCCATCTCCACACCGTCCGCCGACAGCGCGGGAACGTCGGAGATAACGGAATACACGAGAATGGGATAACTCCCTGCATCGGGGCTTCGCCCATGGTAGATGCCGCATCCCCTGCGGTCTTTGTGCAGGAGGCGACAAAGCGGCTTCGATGCCGCCAATGCTTGATAGACCTTGCCTGCTATGCTCATTTTCCTTCCCTCCGCAATGCCGCCTTGACGGCTTCGACGATGTTCTTCTTGATGGCATCGCGCTCGGCATCGAGCGCGGGATAGAGAAACGGCTGGTTGATCTTCGGACTGAACTCGACGAGTTTGCCGTAAGCCGTACCGTCCTGTGCCGTGGCATCCGCAACGATGCGCCACGAGGTACCGCCCCCGCGCTTGACGCAGTGGATGGAGTCTCGGAGCGCACCCGGCACGACGCGCTTGTCTCGTCCGCGATAGACGGGACAGCGGCTTTTCGCTTCCGCCTTGACGGCTTCCGCGCCTTCTGCCAAGGCTCTTTTCGCCGCATCCATCGCGCCCTTGCCCATACGATTTAAAAGTTCGCGTGTCGAAACAAAGTCACGGCTCATCTTCTACCAACTCCCTGCACTCGATGACAAGCCATCGCTTCCTGCCGTCCATAGCATAAGGCGGCGCTTTGATTTCCAAAGTCTTGTTTCCCCATTGGAAGAAGTCCGTATCTCGGATGTCTTCCCGATAGCGAACGACCACGCGATACTCGACTTCCTTGACCTGCTCGGCATACCCGTCCGAGATTTTCGCCGCGAACGGCAGCACCTTCGCCCAGCACGAGCAGTACGGCGCACGGCTCTGCTCGACGATATTGCCTGCGTCGTCGGGAGCATCTCGCGGACGCAACACGATGACGTGATGGCGCAGTTCGCCAACGTTAACGTACACTAGAAACTCTCCTTTCGCTCTCCGAAGAGCAACGCCCGAAGCGTCAGTGCGAGCTTCCGATGGTCGGCCTCCTCGCGATGCTCGTAGAGATACGCGACAGCATACAGCACCGCCGTACGTGCCGCTTCCTGCTTCTTGACTTCCTCCCACGATTCAGCGCGCAAAATCGCCAGAGAAAGTTGCTCCGCTGTATCGGATAGAGTCGTGAGCAGTGCATCCTCGGCGTCCGAATCAATTCGCAGGTAGCCTTTGATTTCTTCGAGCGATACAAGCATAACCATACCTCCTCACGATTGAAGAAGCCGCGGCGCCCAATGGTACAGCGGCTTCTTCATTTCCTCAACCCTTGATTTTCAGCAGCTGCACGGCTTCTGCCAGTACGAGCTTGCCGTCGATGCGCTCCTTCATGACATAGGCCACCATACCGTTCCCAGCAAAAAGCTCTTTGAGCTCCTGCAGCGAACGTGTGCCGCGATCGCCGATGTTGTAATAGGAGTAGTCGCCGAAAGCAAGCGCGATTTTCCCGCCCGCAATCGTAGGCATATATTCCGAGGTGTAAACGGGATAGCTGAGCAGACGATCAGGCTCACCCAGCTGAAGCGACGGCTGCCACAGATAGGCACCGTTGTTGTCCTTGAGCTTGCGGATGGTGGCCAACGTCTGGTCGTTGACGAGGAACGCCGCATTCTTGCGATAGGGACGTTTCAGCGTATAAATGAAGGTCAAGAGCTCGTCTGCCTTGATATCGGCCCCTGCCGTAGTGACGGAAGTCTGCCCCATAGAAAGAATCCCTTTAGGCTTATGCGTTCCGTCACCATTGATAAAGGCATTCTCCTCAGTGTTGCCGAGCGCCTTGCCGAACTGCTCGATAAGGTAGCTCTCAAGATTGAAAGCTTCGTCGTAGAGAAGCTCTTCCGTGACCTTGACCGCGACGTGCAGCTTATGCGCATCGAGAATCATCTGGTCGAACGTAGCATCGCCAAAGGTAAGCGGCGCACCCTCGTCTATCCAAGATGCAGTCGGCTTCGATGCCGCGATGTTGATCTTATGCTCGCCGCTCGTTGTAATCGTCGTTGCCAAAGTGCGAAATACATTCTCTTCGCTGAGCACGTCGATGAGACGCTTATCGTATTCCTCCGGCACGAGATAGCCGCCGCTTGCGTCCGTGCCTTCCTGCAGCACGTTCTCGACTTGGCGAAAGTTCGTGCGCAGCGCCTTGAGCATTGCGGCACGGTAGGCGTCGCTCGCCCTGCCCGTCTGCTCTTTGCCCAAAGATGCGCCCGGCATATTGGTGATTGCCGCCGCCGTCGGCTTTGCAAATTCGGCATCAAGAATCGCCTGGCGTTCCATTCGCTCGATGTCCTTGCCGAGCGCCAGAACCTCATTCTCCATCTTCTCGTAAGCCTTGGCATCCTCTGCCGAGAGCCTACCATCCTGTGTATGCTCATCCAAAAACGTCTTTGCCTGTTCCCAGAGAGCCGCACGCTTTTCACGCATTGCCAAAATCTTATCCATGTTATTTCCTCCCTCAGTGTGCAATAGAAAAGAGCCGCCTTTTGAGCGACTCCGCATCGACTTTGTTCAGTTGCCTGCCCTGCCCGAATTTCGAGAGCAGCGAGTTGGTGACGGCGGCGCGGGAGAAGATCAGGCCGTCCGCCTCATCGCTTGTCGGGCGATTCTTCTCTCCATTGAGAACGGCATCGGCAAAACCCAGCTCTACCGCCTTTTTCGCATTCATCCACGTCTCGGCGTCCATCAGCCGTGAAATCTTTGCACGCGACATTCCCGTCTTGATTTCGTAGGCATTGATGATGCTCTCCTTGACCTCGGCAAGCAATGCGATGGCGCGTTCCATCTCCTGCACGTCACCGATGGAAATGGTCATAGGGTTGTGGATCATCATCATGCCTACGGGAGATATTTCCACGGTCGAGCCTGCCATCGCGATGACAGATGCCGCCGATGCCGCAAGGCCGTCAATTCTGACGTTGACCTTGCCCGGATAGTCCATGAGCATGTTGTAGATTTGCGCCGCCGCAAAGCAGTCTCCGCCGGGCGAGTTAATCCAGAGAACGACATCTCCCTCTGCCGCATGAAGCTCCTCGCGAAATATTGCAGGCGTGACTTCATCGCCGAATCATGTCTCGTCGGAAATCTCGCCGTCGAGAAGCAGCGTCCGCCTTTCTCCCTCGTTTCGTACCCAGTTCCAAAATTTACGTTTCACCGTCATTCCCTTCCTTCCAGTTGTTTGCAAACAATCCAGCATCCTTGAGTTTCGTCATGCTGCCGTTGATGAGATAGAGGTCGCCGCCTTCGTCACCCTCAATTGGATTGAGGTCTTCGAGGCTTCGGATGTCGTTCGCGGAGAGCCAGCCATTCTGCCTGCCGATGGCATACCCTTCCATGCGGCTCTTGTAATCTCCACGCAAAAGCCCGTCCACCTTGAAGCGGATGAAATACTCCTTCCTCTCCTTATCCGTAAGCAGGGCTTTCTGCAGCGACTGCTCCCAGCGCACCACCCACGGATTCAGCGTGTATTTGACGAACTCAAGGGACTGCTGCTCAATGTTGTTGAAGCTGGATTTTTCCAAGTCGCCGATCATGTGCGGCGGCACGCGATAGAGCCGCGCAATCTCGTCGATCTGGAACTTCCTCGTTTCAAGGAACTGCGCTTCTTCGGGCGGGATAGCAATTTGCTGATACTTGACGCCCTCTTCGAGCACAGCAATCCTGCCCGTGTTCATCGTGCCACCGTAGACGGCGTGCCAGCTTTCACGGAGCTTCGATGGATCTTTCAAGACTCCCGGATGTTCCAGAACGCCGCCCGGACGCGCACCGTTCTTGAAAAAGGCTGCGCCGTATTCCTCCGTCGCAAGGGCAATCCCGATGGCGTTCTTCGCCATGGCGATGGGACTGTAGCCGACAAGACCATCGAAGCCGAGTCCCGGAATATGGAGCACATCCTCACGCCGCAGAGTAATCTGCCGCTGTCCTTTGAGATGCGGATTGGACTCGCTCATCGGTGTGTAAGTGTAAACGATTTCCCCAGATTCATCGCGTCCGACACTCATGCGATTGGGCAGAAGCGGGTACAGCCCCATCACGCGTCCTCGCCCATCACGCAAAATTTGTGCGTAGGAATTTCCCCACAGGAGCAGGTGAATCATCGCTGTCTCTCGAAATATGAAAGAGGTCATTTCGGGGTTGGGCGAGTCGTGGAGAAGAAAATAGAGCGGATGCCCCGGCACTCGCTCCTTCCCGTTCCCTCGATATTCATACAAATGAAGCGGAAGCCCGGCGATGGACTCCGCCAAGATGCGGACGCAGGCGTAAACCGCCGTGGTCTGCATGGCTGTGAATTCGTTGACCTTGGCTCCGGCGGCAGACTTGCCGAACACGAACGGCCAGCCGCTGAAGTGGTAGCTATTGGTGGGCTTGTCCCGTGAGCGCAAGAGCCAACTGAAAATTCCCATATGTATCACGCTCCTTAAACTTTTAACAGCAAGGGTGATTATTTGATCTCCACTTTCCAACTTTTCGCTCTTACCACAATATGTTTTTCACAATTAATGGATCTAAGTCAATAAAGTGGACACCAAAATTGCGACTATTAAATCAGGCTCTCAGCATGTGAACCTCATCTGGTGTCTTGTAGCCTAGGCTACTATGTTTTCTTTTGTGGTTATACCAAGACTCAATATACTCAAAGATGCTATTGAAAGCTTCTTTTGCATCTTTATATTCCCGAAGATTAGCTTCCTCTTTCTTCAGTAAGGAATGAAACGATTCAATGCATGCATTGTCGTAAGGACATCCCTTACGACTAAACGAATGCCGGATCTTTTTCTTTGCAAGATAGCTTTCAAACTGATCACTCGTGTATTGAGCCCCAAGATCACTTTGAAGGATAATACCTTCCGGGTTAGAAACATTCAGACACGCATTCTCGACGGCTTTAACTGCAAGTTCAGCTGTCATTGATGTGTCATAGGCCCAGCCGATGATCTTGCGGCTGTATAAGTCCATGACAGATGCCAAGTATGTCCATCCATCTTTCTTTGTTGCGATATACGTGATATCTGTACACCATTTTTGATTGATTCCAGTGGTCTTAAAATCCTGGTTCAATATATTTTTCTTCTCTTCTACCGGATGGTTATTCGAGAAGTGACGGTACTTTTTAATTACTACAGAACCAATGCCTATGGCAGCCATTCTTCGCTGTACACGTTTTAAGCTGATATGCCAGCCATTACCGTGTAAATCTTTATAAATCTTAGGTGCTCCATAGCGGCGTTTTGTATCGTAGTATATCCTCAAAATATCTGCATCAAGCTGCTGTGTTTCGGATGCTCTCGTTGAAGAGACATGATGTATTACCTTGTAATAGGTACTACGATTAAAGTGAAGCATCTTGCACATGAGTTTGATTGGATATACATTTTGATATTCTGTTATGAAAGCAACGATTTGATTTATTGTTTTTTGGCGAATATGGCTGTAGCTTTTTTTAATATCTCGTTCTCCAATTCCAGTTCACGCATTTTCTTTTGGAGGGCCCGATATTCTTTCAAGGAAATGGATTTGTTTTCATCCACCTCGATTGTAGAAGCATAGATCTTTTTCCATTTGTAAATTGTTTGTTCAACCAAGCCATATTCAGCTGCGAGTTCTGCAACTGGCTTACCAGCCAGATGTAGCTCAATGATTTGTTGCTTAAATTCTTCAGCGTAGTGTTTGCTATTGCGGGCCATGTGCAACACACATCCTTTCTTAAGGCAATTTTACTGTGTCGCACTTTTCGTGTCCACTAATTCATACTAGCATCATAAAACCAGTCGCAATGTATTGTGATTAAATTCAAATGTTGTAAAGTGTTACTGTTTGTTAAAGAAGGATTTGTCGAAAGAAATAGACCGCACTATTAAACAAACTTTGTTGATAATAATTTTTCTAGAGAAGAAGGTTTTAATATATGGAGGGACATTGATGGTTATTAATTTATATTTAAAATGTGATATATGTGAAAAGATTACAAATCTTAAATATCAGATGGGATTTATTAATCATCATCCAATAAGATTCAAATGCAAATGTGGCGTGACTCTTAACGGGGAACGGAATGAAAAAGGTATTCATTTTAAAAACTCAAAGCAATTATCTACTGAAGAGATTAAACGATTGAACTTGAAGCAAATAAGTCAAATTATTTCTATTTCTCCCGAATTTCTCACAAATCCACCAAGTAGTGTTTATGACGCATTTGATACTATGCCTATATCTCCTTTTATTCGTACTACTATTGAGATAGAAAATTATGAAGAGTATAGGATGGAATCTCAAAGGATACTGACGTATAAATCTGATGGATTACAACTTGTTAAAAACTGCAATGATTTATACGAGGCTAAGAATAAGAAGGCATTAGAAAATGTTGTTCGCCGAGATATGCGAATGTCAGCACAACATTTCCCCATGGAGAATGACGCTGATGAGTTGCGTATTATGCTTTATGTAAATCAAAGTCAGTATATGAATGAGATTGGAAAGGATCATCTCTTACAAGCTCAAGAAATCTTCTCAAAGGCAGTGAAAGATCATAAATATCAAGTTGTAGGATTGGCTTTGCTACTTAACCGTGTTGGAAATTTGAATCGGTGGCAGCGAGATACAGTAAAGCTTCAACAAAGGATCATGGATAATATTGAGTATCTACTACCAGTCATAAGCGTAAATTACTATAAATCTACCAATGCAATATTAAAGAGTGCTAGGGTTATAACCACAGCTTCTTTTGAAGATGTAAAAAGTCTATATGTTGATCTGTATGAGCATATATGCCGAACAATGGGACTCGTAGCCGGTTTGGACAATATCTTCACCAGAGGTGATTTTAGAATACTGCGTAATGACAGCACCAATATTTTTAAAGGAAGAGTATTAGAAGGGTTAATAACTGAGAGCGTACATGGTAAAATAGTTAATTACATTTCAGATCTAGAACCATGTGAAAAACTAATAGGAAAATATCTTGATAAAGACGTAAGAAATGGTATCGGACATTTCAGTTATGATGCTCATGAGGTGGCTAATACATATGGCCAAATAATCAATTTTATAGATGCGAAGGACAAGACGAAATGCACGAATAGATCACTTAAAGAGATTTGTTATTATATTTGGCAAATGTATAAAAGTTTGGCAGTCATTTATGAGTTAATTTATAGATTTCAAATATTAATACTTGGTTTAAAAGGTATTACACCTAGTAGCCTTAAGATTGTTGGTACTAATACAGAACTAAAAAGTAGAACATATAGAAATATGATTAAAATTAGCCCTAATGATATATGTCCATGTGGATCAGGAATGAAATATAAGAAGTGTTGTGGAAGGAGACTGAATTAAAACAAAAGAAACTCTTCAGTCCGACTCTATAGGAGTCTATAATAGATTGATTTAATGTTCATTCTATGTTAATTCCTACTATGGTCTCAACAAAGACCTAAATGTATAATCAGAACACCAACACGCCCCGGCTGTCATAAACGCTTTCCCCATTATCATTCCCACATCGAATTGCACGGTCAAGAGCCATGATGAGGGCAATCGCCCCGTCAATCTTCTCCGTGCTTTTTGCTTTGTCGGCCTTGATGTTCCCTGCGGGGTCGGTGCGGATGAAGATGTTGTCCATATTCCACCTGAGCACCGGATGGCCACCGTGGGCGATTTTCTCTTCCAGCACCAGTTTCATGAGCTCCTTGGTGGGCGGTGACATGGATGCAAAGCCCTGCCCAAAAGGAACCACGGTAAAGCCCATTCCCTCCAGATTCTGAACCATCTGCACCGCCCCCCAGCGGTCGAAAGCAATCTCACGGATGTTAAGCCGCTCCCCCAGCCGCTCGATGAATTTCTCGATGAAGCCGTAATGCACCACATTGCCCTCGGTAGTCTGGAGGGAACCTTGTCGCTCCCAAAGGTCATAGGGAACATGGTCGCGGCGCACACGGAGGTCGATATTGTCCTCTGGGATCCAAAAATGAGGAAGAACGGCGTATTTGTCATCGGCATCCATCGGCGGGAACACCAAGACAAACGCCGTGATGTCCGTGGTGGAGGATAAGTCCAAGCCGCCGTAGCAGACACGCCCTTCGAGGTCATCCTCATCAATCTTGAAGGCACAGGCATCCCACTTGTTCATCGGCATCCATCTTATGCTCTGCTTTACCCATTGATTCAGCCGAAGTTGCCGGAAGGAGTTTTCTTCGCCGGGATTCTGCTTGGCTGACTCGCAAGCCGCCTGTACTTTGTCGATGCCTACGGTGATTCCAAGGGAGGGATTTGCCTTCTTCCACGCGGCAGGAGAAGTCCAGTCTTCATCGGCACTCGCTCCGTAGATGACCGGGTAGAATGTGGGGTCAAACTTCCGTCCCTCCAAAATGTCGAGAGCCTTCTGGTGCGTTTCGTAGCAGATACTTTGCGTGTCCGTCCCGGCGGTCGTGATGAGGAAATACAACGGCTGCATACGGGCATCGCCGGAACCTTTGGTCATGACATCGAAAAGTTTCCTGTTGGGCTGAGTGTGAAGCTCATCGAACACCACGCCGTGGATGTTGAAGCCATGCTTGGAATAAGCCTCGGCGGACAAGACTTGGTAGAAACTGTTGGTGGGCGCATACACCATACGCTTTTGGGATGCGAGGATTTTCACCCGCTTATTGAGTGCCGGACACATCCGCACCATATCGGCGGCAACCTCAAAGACAATGCTTGCCTGTTGGCGATCTGCCGCACATCCGTACACTTCAGCTCGTTCCTCACCATCTCCGCAACAAAGCAGGAGAGCGACTGCTGCGGCAAGCTCACTATTATGAGTCGGAACGAAAGATTCTCCCGCCAAATAACAATGGCTGGTGCTGTCCACCTGAATGCACTGCATTGGGATTTTCCCGTAGAGCGGCTCGATATTTTCCAGATAATGAAAACAGGAGCGAGTTTTCTTTACCCGCTCCCGTTTCCGGCAGATTTTCCTATGCAGCTTTGATGTTGGTTGGTCGGTAAAAGTGGTAAACCGAATGGTATAAAGCGTTTCACCCGTTGGCTCTCCGTAGCGTGTCGAGGGAGATTCGGTCATGGAGTTCTTGATTCCAAGGCTCCATAAAAGTTCCCTGACAGTTTCGGCAAGCTGCTTTACGGTGCTGACATAAACGCTTTGCGCCTTGCGTCTGCCAATGCATCCATCGGAATCCATCAGCCCTTGCAAAAGCTCCCACCGCTGATTTTCGGAGGTTCGAAGATAAGCCGCTGGGATAACCTTATCACGAAAGGTCGGCACGAGGATTTTCCGAAGTTCGTGATAATATACACGGACACTCCCCGGCTGACAGATAGTGTTGTAGGCACGATACGGAATATTTGCCATAACCGCCTGCAAATCTCCATCGCACACGGTGATTTCCGGCTTGGTGGCGCATCCGTTCCCCAGCCAGTATCCGTACAGGTATGGATCTATCGGCAAATCACGCTCTGCCGTTTGAAGGGGCTTTCCAACGGGAATGCGAATAACGGAGCGAAGTGCCTCATGCACATCATGCTTGTTCCGCTCCCTATGTCTCATCGTGCGCCGATAAATCTCGCCCGTTGTCCACAGAAAAGGCTTGGTCTTGCCCACGATGTATTCCACATTCCAAAGATGCCGTTCTCCGGCTACAATGGAGGAGCCGTCACGGAAAGTCAGCCGATAGGCTTGCTCTGTATCGTCAACCTCGCTCTTGGCTACCACACGGCAGGGATGACCGTTCTCATCGAAAACGGTATCGCCGACTTGCAAGTCTCCCATCGTGGCAAAGCCGCCCGGCGTAGGAATTTTGGTGTCCAAGGCTAACTGCTTTCCTTGCTTTTTCGGAATTTCAACATAGGCTGTATTGAATTGACGGTAGCCGTTTTTCTTGATGATGCCGAAAAGGTCACGGATTATCCGCTCCTGCCAGTCAATGAGGTCGAAGGGCTTTCCTGCCCATGTCCCCTTGGTATGGCAGAGACACTCGATGAATCCCACCGCATAATCTGCGGCATCGGCATCGTAGCGGGAATCCTTAGCCATGAATTTTGTCGGCGTGTAATCGGTCAATTTCCGCAAGCAAATCACCTCCCATCAAAAAGGAGCCGCCATAAGCGACTCCCAAAATCTATCTGTACGAGGAACAGCCCCGAAGGGCTGCGCTCGGTTGGTTTCGTTTTTCAGTTGTACATCTTCGTCAAAATGGCGTAGGCTCGGTAGCCAAGCTCCGTTTCCGGCTCCATGTCCCACCCACGCTCGTAATGCAGGAGCATCTTACCGTCGGCGCGGCATTCCAGTTTGGAAATCCTGCCGCCGTCAATGCCCCATTCCGAGCCTTCCTCGAAATGCTTTACCCAATACTGTACTTTCGTTCCGTCAATCTCGATGCTGCCTTTGCTCCACATGGTCGTTCCCTCCTTCGCTTGCTCTGTGCTTTTCCCTTTCGGCAGTCACATATTCCCGTACTTCCCGAGAGATTGCAAGCGATTCAGCGTGTATACTTTACCAAAGACAGGGCAAATCCTCAGCCGAAAGACTCTCCGGCTGGCTGTAATCGTAGGCATCGCCGAGGATTTTCTCGTCAAAGCCGAACTCCTTATAGGCTTGTTCGAGGATGCGGAGGTAATGCCCAGATGGAATTCCAAATTTCCGCTCCTCGTGCATGATGTAGGCCATGCCGCGAGTAAGTCCGCATTTTGCCCCATGCTCATCGGTTTTCACGGCTTGGATTGTCCGCTTGTAGTAGAAGGAAGGGAATCCCTCATAGCGGTCAAGCCGCTCCTCGTCGGCAGCCGAAATGCGCCAAAGGAGAATCGGCACGGTGAGTCCCTTTTCCCGCTCGATGGTGGCGTAGGCTCCCGTAAGACTACCCTTGAACATCAGCCGCCAGCCATCAAGCAACCCCGTCCCCAAAAGCTGCGCCTCCGGGCAACGAAACTTCATTTGCTCCACGCTCATGTTCGAGCCGTAGGCGATGTAAATTCTTCCCTTCATGTCCATCAATCTCCCTTCTGCTCTCGAAGCAACATCCACTTGTCATAATAACTTGCCATAATAACTTGGCTTCTACCACCCCAAGCCCGCCATCCGGCGGGTGGTTTGGGGTCTTAGTGCTTAGTGGATGTTTCTTCCAAAGCGGAAGGCTGCATCCCCGGCAAGGTTCCGGGTCAGGATGTCCCTTGCCGTGGCGAACTCTTCGCCGATGAATCCCATCCGCATCAGCCAAGTCCTCATCGCGAATTTCGGATTCTCATGTTGCGGCTCCTTGGGGCTTGCGGTCTTGAGGCTCTTGGCCATCTCGGAAAGGGCGAGGCAAAGCTGGATGTAACTCTTGAGTTCTCCACCGTGCAAGCCGCCCTTGCGCTCCGCCGTGGGGTTGGCGAATTGGAAAAGCCGGAATTCAATCGTCCCCTTGGTGAAGGTTGCGTGGTAATTGAGGCAATGATAGCGGCTGTCGTTGTAATGGTGGTCGCGTCCGTGGCTGGCGTAGTTTCCTTCGTACCAAATGTCCGCTAACTCCTCCATCGTCTTGGGCTTTTCCTTGTTGAGCCGTTCGAGGAAGTTGGGGTTGACCGTCCGGCAGTAGCGTCCGATGCGGCTCTGGTCAATCCGCATGGCGGCAATCAGGAGGCTCTCGTGGCTTGCCATCAGGTTGGCAAGGTTGCGGAGGGTTTGGGGCGTGTGGTCGGCTTTCCCGATGTGGATGTGGACTCCACACATATGTGCGGGGTTGCTTTTCGCTCCCTCGTGGCGCAGCCGCCGGAGGAGTTCCTGCAAGTTTTCGATGTCGGCGTAGGTCAGGATCGGCGTGACCAATTCGGTCTGTTCGCTGCTGTTCCGTGCCTTGATGCTGACATCCCTCTGGAATTTCCACTCGCGTCCTTGGGCATCCCATGCGCTCCAAGTGTGGTAGCCGTTTTCGCTGGCGGTATCCTCGTAGTTGCCGGTGCCGAAAAACTCGGCGGCAATCTTGGCTGCCTTGCTGCGGCTGATGCCGTACATTTCGACTTCCACGCCGATGGTCTGGTTATTCATGTTCTCAATCTGCCGTGCGGTGGTCTCTTTCATTTTTGAAATCCCCTTTCTTTGCTTGCCCTGTTTTCTTTTTTCATGTACATATATGCCTCTGAAAGACACATATAGCAAGCGAATATTTGTGTATACTTGGGGATTTTGAGAGATGTTTTAAGGCAATGGTCCCTCTCCCGTCAGAATGAAGTGTATATACGCTTCTCGATGTTCCTCGATGAAGCAGACCAGTTCGTAGAAGCCGCTCTCGAAAGCCATGCGCTGGACGGCAGGAACGTCGAACATATTCACGCGCCCGGTATCGCGAATGGCCATGATCTGGCGAAAAACCTCGTCACTCATGGATTGCTTTCTCCTCTTACGATGCGGAAAGAGTCGATGCCCGGAAGCAAATTCAGCGAGGAGCCTGTTTGCCAGTGTACGAGAATCTGCCCCGCGTCGTCTACGCCTTGCACTTCGCCAAGTGTGTGGGGAGGCGGGGCTTGCATGTCCTCCATCGAGATAAGCTCCACCATCATCCCTTTCGGATATTTTTGCCGAAGCGCGGCGATCTGCTCCCTACTCGGAGACTTCACAGTTTGCCGCCTCCTTCCGATGCCCGCATTTGAACGCGCTGCTGCCCGTGAGGTTCTGCAGTAAAATCCTGCGGCTTGTCTTGTAAGCAGCGCCGATCATGCCGAGACGCAAGAGGAAGCAGCGGAAGGCGTATTTCTCGTTTTCCGTCGGCTTCTCTTTTGCCACGGCGCGTTTCTGCCTCTGCGCCATTTCGCAGAGCTTGCTGATGAAATCCGTGTAGGCGCGTACCGTATCTTCGGCGATCTTCCCATGAAACCATGCGAATTTGATCGTCTCTTCAGTCAGCGTGTATGTCGCTTTCTCGATGTTGAACGCTTTTTGAATCAGATGACCTTTGCTGGCAAGGAGCGCGTCCAGAGTCTTCAGAGCCGTTTCCGTGAAGGACCTGCGTGGGAGGCTGACGGCGAGGCTGTCCTCGTAGGAATCCGCTTCTGCCGTCGGCATCTCGGTTTCCTCTTCTTCTGCGACAAATCCTGCTTCCAGAAGCGCCGTGCGCACGCGCTCGACCTCCGCCGCGTCCTCGCTGCAAATGCTTCCGTCCCGCGTAATCTCTACCTCGCCCACCCGGTAAGAAAATGTCGGCGCTCCGCAGTAGACGGGCTGTTTTCCGAGTGCTTTGCCGACGACCTCGACCAGTTTCTTCCGCTGCTCTTTCGTGATGCTGTAATGAATCTTCATGGTGCAATCCTCCCTTGAAATGGTTTCACTACATACATCCCTCAAAAACAGGAATATAGCAAGCTATTTATGCTCGATTCGTGGTATTCTGCTCTGCCGCTGTCATGCGGTCGAGCATGTTGCCCGCAAGCCAGAGCGTCGCCTGCACCACGCCCGGCAGGAACACGCAGTCGCGGAAGCGGCACCAGCCCGTTTCCTTCTCGGCACTTTCCTTCAAGGCAGCGATGTAGGCGACCGCGATTTCCTTCGCGGCGGGAAGCCCCTTCTCCTTGAGCCAGAGCACTGCCGCTTCTTTCGCTTCCTTCCGTACGAAGCCCACGGCATGAACTTTCATCTCGCTTTGCAGCATTTTCCAATCCACCATCTAAAAAACCTCCTGTTCGTAATCCGTTACGCCGCGTGCGATGGCACGCGCAAATTCATCTTGCTTGTCACGAAGAAGCTGTGCATCTTGCTCGTTGTCGATGAAGGCAAGCTCCACCAAGACCGCTGTCGCGCCCGTGTTGCTCAGAACATACAGCCCGTTGACACCGGGTTTCGCGCCCTTGCTGCCGCGATCTGCCGTACCGAGCGCATCGACGATCTGATGGCGGATACAGTCGGCAAGCATTTCTCCGTATGCGCTTCGGTGGTAATACCAGACTTCCGTGCCTCGCGCATTCCCGTTGCAGGCATTGCAATGAATCGAGATGAAAAGGTCGGCTTCGCTCTCGTTGGAGACATCGACAACTTCCTCCAAGCTGTCCGATTGGAGATTGCCAACGACCTCCACACCTGCATCCGTGAGATAGCCCGCTACCAAATCTGCGACATTCTTTGCCACGTCGCATTCTCGGAGTCCAAATCCGCACGCTCCTGGGTCGGGATTGCCGCTAGGGGCGTGCCCCGGATTCAAAAATATACGCATCACTCTTCCTCCTTCGATTTCGGCACATTCACATACGGAATGCGCTCCCCATCTCGCTCCAAATACACATCTTCCGTCGCTCCGTCTTTGCTCCGGATGTATCTTTCCACCGCCACGTCCACGAACTTCGGCTCAAGCTCCACGCCGTAGCAGATGCGCCCCAACTGCTCACAGGCGATGAGCGTCGATGCCGAGCCTAGGAAGCCGTCGAGCACGATGCCGTTCGTCTGCGTACACTGGCGGATGAGATACGCCAGAAGCGGCACAGGTTTCGAGGACGGATGACCGCAGCCGTCTTTCTTCGAGTCTTTGATGCGGTCGAAGGAAAAGACGGTCGTCTGCTTCTGATCGCCGTACCACTTATGCTTGCCATCCTTACGCCAGCCCCAGATGATGGGTTCGTGGATGTACTTCCAGTCCGTCCGCGTGAGCACGAGGCGGTCTTTCTTCCACACGAGTCCCGCGCCAACTTTAAAGCCCGCATCTTCATAAGCGTCATGAAAGATGCGGGCTTTTGCCGTTGCGTAGAATACATAGATGGAAGCGTCCGTCGCCATCGCGGAGTGGAACGCCGTGAAGGCACTCTTGAGAAATTCGTAGGCATCCTTGTCGGAAAGGTCGTCGTTCTTGATTTTCCCCGACGTGCTTTCGAGACGGATCATGTACGGCGGGTCCGTGCAGACGAGATTGACTTTCTCGCCGCCGAGCAGCCGCTCATATGTCTCCGGCAGAGTGGAATCTCCGCAGAGGACGCGATGCTTTCCGAGATGCCAAAGGTCGCCCGCTTGAGCGACACACGGTTTCTGCAGTTCCGCATCCACGTCGAAGTCGTCCTCCTGCGCTTCGTCGTCCGCCGAAAGCAAGTCGGCAATCTCCGCTTCGTCGAAGCCCGTGAGAGATACATCGAAGTCCATTCCCTGCAAGGCTTCCATCTCGACGCGCAGCATTTCCTCGTCCCAACCCGCATCGAGGGCGAAACGGTTGTCCGCGAGGATGTACGCTTTCTTCTGTGCTTCGGTCAAATGCTCGGCAAAGACACAAGGTACGCTCTCCATGCCTTCCGCCTTGGCTGCGGCAACACGCCCATGCCCTGCGAGGATGCCGTAGTCCTTGTCGATGATGACGGGATTGATGAAGCCGAACTCGCGCAGACTGCCGCGCAGCTTGTTGATCTGCTCCGGCGAGTGCGTCCGGGCATTGTTGGCATAAGGCACGAGCTTGTCGATGGGTACGAGCTTCATTTCAGATGTTGTTTTGTCCAAATCTTTCACCTCACATGTTTCCTTGACCTAAGCAGCTGCTCCATTCGGTCTTCCTGCGGCGAACTGCTGAACGTCGTCGTGCAGTTCTGCTTCACGATGTCGAAAATCTCGTACCAGAGCAGGTTGGATTGCTTCTGGAATGCCTGCCCCATCTGAACGAAGGGGCTTGCAATCGCGCCGCCTGTCGTTGGATGTTTACCGAGGAGCCCGTATTGACTCACAGCTTCCTCGCATTGAATGAAGCGGGCGAAGGCCTGCGCGTAACTTTCGAGCAAGCGTGGATTCACCAATCGTTCGCATCCTCGCTCCTTAAGCCACAGCCATGTTTCGCGAAAAATATCATCCGCGCCGAGCGGCTTGCCGTTTCGTTGCCGTGCCGACAGGTACTCGCTCGGATTCGGCATATCTGCACCGAAAAGCTCTGCGGCATCTGCAAGGTCTGCTCCGTCCAGTTCCGTCATGGGGAACTCCATGATGTTCGCCGCCCTGCCGCCTGCGATCTTGTCTGCCAATGCGTCGGGCTTGTCTCCCGCACGGATGCGCCTGCCGCCTCGGTGCGTGCCGTCCTTCGCCATCGTTTCACCTCGTTTCTTTAATACCCCGTTTGAACCGTTCTTTTTTCGCGCGTGACCCATCGCCGGTCCAGCAGTGGCGCGGTTTTGGAGATTTCACCGCCCCCGGGGGCTAGGCATCTCCTCTGCCCCTCTGATGAATCTTTTCATGACACGACACGCAAAGCGACATCAGATTGCTCTCGTCATGCGTGCCGCCATCGCCGAGCGGCTTGATGTGATGCACGAGCGTCGCCGCCACGAAGCGTCCGCGCTTCCGGCACATCTCGCACAGAGGTTTTCGCATCAGATGTCGGTCGCGAATCTTTCGCCACACACTACCGTACCGCTCGTGCTGTTTGTAGCCGCGAGCAAAACGTTCGTAGTGCCTCTGCATCGGCTTCTCATGCTTCTCGCAGTAGTCGCTCTTCCTGTCCGTGAGATTCGGACAGCCTGTCATGCGGCACGGGCGTTTCGGTTTCCTCGGCATCTCGCACCTCTCTTTGGGCATGAAAAAACCTCCGCAGGGATTGCTCCCGTTGGAGGCCGAGTTCGCTCATACTCTTCTACTCTGAACTTTATCACATCAATGGGGTGACACGCAACGTGACCAGCAGTGACATTCAGTAGCATTTGTGTGACATCGAGTGTCAGTTTTCGAGATTTTCCAAGATTTTTTTGTGAAGCCGAAGAACATTACGAACGCTGCAGTCCATTTCCTCGGCAATCTCCGCCCATGTCTTGCCCAACACATAACGGTTCCGCAGGAGGCATTGCCATTGGGGGTTATTGATTTTGCCGATGAAGTCACTGATTTTCATTTTTATATTCACCAAACGGTCAATCTCGGAATCTAATTCTTTTTCTTTCTCCACGATGCGTTCCACCCATTTGACGTAGGACGCCTCCTCTGGTGCGCTGTGGCAAACCCGTTCGTCCAAACGACTGCCGTTGATACTCTCGGCGAGTCTTCGGCATTGGTTAAGTTCCTCCAGTTTGGAGTTAATCAGCTGATCCAGCTTCAAGGCTTGGCTCAAAAATTCTTTTGCTGCCATATCACTCATCCTCCAATTCTTTCTTGATATGCTCGAAAAGCAACTGTCCGTCAAGCGAGGTAAGGTGTGCGAACCACTTGGAGTGGAAGAACCGCTCCGTTTCAGCCGCCATCCGTTCGCTCTCCTGGATGGCGGCTAACAGTCGTTCTTCCTTGCTTTTTTCCTCCCGTTCCTTGGGGATCTTGAGGTTCTTCCATTCCTCACGGCGCTTTTCCTTATCGGCAAGCTGAGTGGCAACAGCAGCTTCCAACGACTCGGTGCGAGGATGTTTTTTGAGAAACTTCGCGGCTCTCCGATAGTCCGTCACCGCCTGTTCGATGACGGCATTTGCCAGATTCTCGTATGCCCGTATCATCTGCTTTCCACCTCCGCTTTGACCGCTTCAATCAGAGCCGCCTGTGTCTTGTCCTTCTGCTTCAAGGCACGAAGGATTCTTTCGTCAATCGTGCCGTCGGTGATGATGTGCTGCACCACCACCGTTTTCGCCGTCTGCCCCTGCCGATAGAGCCTTGCCACGGTCTGCTGGTAAAGCTCCAGACTCCATGTGATGCCGAACCACACCAAGGTTGAACCTCCACTCTGTAGGTTCAGCCCGTGTCCTGCACTGGCAGGATGGATGAGTGCAACGGGAATCTCTCCGCGATTCCAACGGGCGATTTCCTCATCCGTATCCAGTCGGACGCACGGCACACGCTTTTCGATGCGCTCTGCATCATGCTTGAACCAATACGCCACAAGAAGCGGCTTGCCGTTCATGCTCTCGATGATGTCCTCCAAGGCATCGAGCTTGCGGTCGTGGATGTGCAGAACAACTCCGTCATCCGTGTAGACCGCGCCGTTCGCCATCTGGGAGAGCTTACCTGACAAGACTCCGGCGTTTGCCGCCGTCACCTCATTGCCCTTCATTTGCAAGACCAACTGTTCGCACATCTCGGTGTATATCTTTCTCTCGGCATCACTCATCTTCACCTTGTATTCACTCTCAAGCAGCTCCGGCATCCTCAGATGGTCAGCGGCTTTCATCGAGATGGTGATGTCGGAGATTTTTTCGTAAATCTGCTCCTCCGCACCAGGCAGGGGAGCGTAGGAGAACACTACCTGCCCGTTGCGCTTGTCCGGCTTGAAATAGTCCTGGCGATACTTCGTAATGAATCGCCCCAGACGCTTTCCCATATCCAGCACTTTGAATTCCGCGAACAAGTCCATCAAGCCGTTGCCGGATGGTGTGCCTGTCAGCCCGATGACTCTCTTCGCCAAGGGACGAACCTTCATGAGCGCCTTGAACCGCTTGCTGCTCCAATTCTTGAAAGACGATAACTCGTCAATGACGATGGCGTCATAAGTGAAGTCGGTTTTCTCCGCGAGCCACGGCACGTTCTCGCGGTTGATGATATAAAGCGAGGCTGGCTGTCGAAGAGCTGCCAGTCGTTCTTTCTCTGTACCGACCGCAACGGAACAGCGGAGATGCTTCAAATGCTCCCACTTGCCGATTTCCTGCGGCCATGTGTTTCTTGCCACACGGAGCGGCGCAATGACGAGAACACGCCCAATCTCGAAATAATCAAAGAGTAGGTTGTTGAGCGCCGTCAGCGTAATCACCGTTTTGCCTAAGCCGCAATCCAAAAACACAGCAGCGATTTTGTGGTGCTCGATAAAGTTTATAGAATATCGCTGGTACTCATGCGGTATGAACTTCACGGGGCATCACCTCCAATCTCGTCTGAATTCATTACCGAAAAACTTCCTGCAGAACATCCACATGATAGGTGTTCACCATGCCGTATTTGGCATCGTATTCTTTGCCGATGTGGTAGCCCTGCTTTCTGGACATCGCCGCTGCCTTGCGCCCAAGCTTGGCTGCAACATCCCGACTCACCCCACGGATTCCTGTGAGATTGGCATATCCGATGATGGTGTAATGGTGCTGATCGATGGTCATCTGCCTGGATTCCACCTCAAGAAGCCGCTCATCGACCTTGTCGATCCGGGCATTTGCCGCCTTGA
>ERZ773197.538-NODE-538-length-29760-cov-14.349369_pt1 | contig 29760 bp, 30 predicted proteins | sample MGYA00580999_ERZ773197 | MGnify/ENA primary metagenome ERZ773197 (study PRJEB29015, sample SAMEA2738166) | human oral metagenome | biome: human oral; feature: human-associated habitat; material: saliva | place: China | collected 2185 ...
TATCTTCTGTTGCTCCTGGATTTGCAAACACAGCACCTCAAACTACATTCATTTTACCCAAAAAAGACAATCCAACTTCTTTTACAGGATCATAAAGAATAAATTGATTATGATAAAAGTATATTTGAGTAAACATATAATCTATTCCAGCATTACTGGTTCGTTTATATGCTGTTCTACTTGGTAAGGTAGTTATAACCGTTTTATGTTCTCAATTCTGATATACGGTTCTAATCATATCCATTCACTCACCATTTTGCTTAGAATTAACATAAGAAAAATAATCATTATAAATTCACTGATTCCAAGGAGAATCATACTCTCTAGGAGCAAAAAAATTCCCTAAAACCGCTCATTCTGAACAACTAGTATTATCCCTAGATATATCAGCATAAGAATAATCTTTACCGTCAAATGTCATATGCCAATCTCTATTATAATGCAGACACATTCCTCTATATTGTGTAGTAGTTGGAAAAGCCCAACTTTCCGACCAATTACGAATTTCACTTAAATCATAAGCATTTGTAGTTGGAATTAGGATTAGTCCTAGCATTGCTAGGAAAAGGTATTTTAGTTTAATTTTCATAAAGTTTATCGTCTGATTTAAAATTTTCTATTTTTTTTAAATAATATTTAGGAGCTATTAAAAGTTCCCTTGTCTTATCATCTGTAGATACCAAGTATCTTAAACTTGTCCATTGCCTAAGAACAATACATCTTCTAGGCTTATGTCCTAATTTTCAATAAAAAGGATGATAAATAACTTTATCTCAAGGTTTTAGTTTAGTTTTTTTCATATCTCTTAATTATCAGAGTTTAAAAAATATTTATATTTACCTTAGTATTGTTCATTCATGAAAGATATTCAGGAGATTGATAAATTGTTTTCCGATATTTTCCATTATGCTCCTTTAATTGACACAAATCTCATTGAAAGTCCTCTAATTTTTCTGTTGAATTATAACAAGAACTTAATATCGGATTAGAGCAATCATCACAATAATAATAACGCTCCTGTCATTGCAAACTAGAATCTAGTTTATTAAAAACCCAATGAAATAAATTAGCAGTAAGATAAACACTAAGCCATAAGCTGAAAAACAAAACAGCTACTTCACCAAAACCATAAAGAATTTTAGACCAATTTTTCATCTTAATATTACAAAACAAAATAAAAATTTTTTAACAATAAAACTTTTCTCAATAACTTCTTAATTTAAATTTTAAACTTTGTATTTTTAACTCAAGCTTTACTTGAGCGTTATAATATTCTTTTCTTAATTCCTCATATTTCCTGATTTCCCTTTTAATCTTCGCTATTTCGTATTGCTTCAGAATTTCTTTATTGATCTTCATCGTTCAATGTTCATTTTTTAAAACAAATATCTTTTTTAAGTTCATACTTGACCTCTACATATAGTTTATAAAACAACAGCACAAAGTAAGTTATAAAACTTCATCGTGTGATATACGGCATAATCCTATTCAATCGTTCTTTCATCCTTACCAAAGAGCATATAAAGGAATAACGTTTTCATCATTATTCGTATATGATGAACACCTAAAACTAACATAATAAGCAAAACCACAGTTTTCATCTTATTTTACTAATCTACCTAAAAAGCGTATCACCATATGAACAATAAACCATACAATAGCCACTAAAGCTACTAAATCTATTATTCCACTTAATCACTGTTCGTTATAAGGGATCTGACATTGAGTTATATTTCCGATCTCCTTACATTCTCGTCTAATCATTTCTTAACATTTTAGTAATTAAAAGGAACAAAGCATAGAGTGCAAACAAGCCAAACAACTGACTTATAACGTAATACACATTTATTCGTAATAGACTTTCCATTTCTGATTTTTAAGTAATAAAACTTTACATACTATCTACGATATGACCAATATCTTTCTTTCTGGTTCCCTCATTAGTTCGTTTTAGTTTTCAACTTTTAATATTTTTTTCATAAAATTTAGCATTCGGTTTTGAACCTAAGAAACCGTCTATTGCTTCATCAGTCCTTGCAAAAGTTTTATCGGAAATTAAAGCAAAAGCTCTAAATCCAAGACCTAACAAACCAAAAGCTACTACTCAAACAAGACCAACAACTAAAATAAATGGAATAATTTTTCAATAAAGTTCAGGGGTCCAAATACCTTTCATAGCTACTAAAAAGCTATCAAAGACACTTTGAAATGAACTTACAGGAAATGGATTTATATTAGGCATACTATCTATTTAACCACCATGTAAAAAAGCCTATAACCGCAAGACTTAAAAGGTAAGGACCAAAGGCTTGGACTATTCCTTGTATCTGATTTAATCACTGTTGCATTTGTGTAGACATATTAACTAATACTTAAGAACTAAAAACAAAAGAAAACCAACTAAAGCAAATACTGCAGTCCAAGGAAGAACTAAATTTACAATAGCCCAAATTTGACTAAAGAAAAAGGCTAAGCCTCAACCAATATTTATCATTATTTCAACAATCTCTTATAAAGTAAATCAAAGAAGAAAGCTCAAAGAAACACTACTCACAAAATAGTTAAGAAACTCGTAAAGAAAGAATTATTTAACTCTTTTAAAGAGTTTTCTTGTGCTACGGTTAGTTCTGGTATTGGTTGATACTGAAGACCCGTTTCATACTCAATCTTCAAGTTCTCTCAACTCCCTGAAACTTTCAATCCTTTTGGTAGGAGTAGCGTTGTCTGTGCTGTTTCATACACTTCATCAGATCACTCAATTTTGAGTGTCAACGTTTTCTCCTGTCATAGTGTCTGTTGCATTGCTAGCGTCGCTAGTCTTATCGTTTCCAACTGACTCTCTAAACTCGTATCCATTAGTTGCTGTTTTAGGTTTTAAAAGTTTTACCAAGGTTGGTAAATTTTTTGAAATCCAACATTTGATTTGGTATTCCCTATACGTAAGAGGTCTTTCTTCTCTTTCCAACTCACTTTCTGTAAACTTCGTCCTTGTTCAATGTGTAGGGAGTCCTGAAATAAAGTAAGAATTGTGTGCTTCTCATTCAAAGTTTTTAAAAGATCATTGACTAAGCCGTTTACCTACAGGAAACCAAAAGATTTTTAATAAAGGTAAGAATAAATCGCTTTGCATTTCTGATTTCTCAATATCTGTCTTTGTTTTTCAGCTTTCACTATTCATTACATACGTTTTACTATCATCTCCTTGTATATCTGCTAAATCTCATTCGTTTTCATAAATTGTTTTCATACTCCGCTGAATTCAAAGGATCGGTATTCTTCTTAACTTATACCTGATTACAAAGTCGGTCATACGTCTGATATTTATATCAACTCTTTTAAGTCTTTGACTGATGAAAAAAATTTTTATACTTCTCTTTCTACACTGAGTAAGGAGTATATCTAACCTTTCCATAAGACCTCATTTGTCCCACTTACGAGCATTGAAGTATAGATGAGCTTCATCGACTACGAGGATTATATTTTTATAATCGGATCTAGAGAAATAATAACTTTCGACATTATCATTTGTTTTTAAGACCCAAGCTTCGATTGCTTCAATAATTTTATAAAGTTCTTCAGGTTTCGAATAGAACAAGTCTACAAATCTATACGGAACATTTGCTATAATAAAGTTTTTTTCTTTCTCTAACTGACTGATTTCAAGGAATGTTCAAAAGGTTTTTCCACTTCCGAAATTCCCCATTACACTATACACTCAAAATTGTTTCATTTTATTATTTTTCTACTAAATTATTTTTGTTATATGATTTCAGAATCTCATAAAAGCTTTTCTAAAACCTTTCAATAAATTCTTTCATCTTGATTTTTAAATTTTAATTCTAATTTCTCTCTAATTCTTTTCGTATCTTCATCCTCTACTATCGGTCAAGAAAGAAGAACTTGCTTATAAGCAAGATTTAATATCTTTACCAGACTATGCCAATCTCATTTCTTCCTCATAGTCAGAATAAGCTTTTCTGCCTGTTTGTAATCTTCAGTTTCAAAACGATATTTATGATGACTTCTTGTTTGTTTAGGTATATACACTCAAAAGTTCGCAAGAGACTTTAAATCTTCAATCTTTCGATATTTCCACTCCTTATCAATTCAATCAGAATTGACTTGCAACTCATATCTCATCACCTTATCATACTTTTGATACTCAGGATACAACCATCTATAACCTGTATCTTCCAAATCTTTAATCTTCTCATAATATCTTATGAATTGAGGAGAAGTTTCCTTATTCCCAAACACAACATAATAAGGCACTCAATCAATTTTTCTACAATCCGTATATTTTGCCTTCAAAGAACAAGATTTATTTCGGTTTACCTTCAAACAATCAATAGCATAATCAATCCTTGAGAGAACAACATCAGTCAATCAAAAGAAATTAAAAACTAATTCCATTTGAGACCATAAATCTTCACGATTTAAGATAAGAAGACCTTTTCCATACAAATCACAACGCAACACAGGATCGGACTTAACATAATTCTCTGTAAAAGACGCAATATGCATATCATAAGCTCAATAGTGATAGAAAACATCAACTATGAACTGATTATTTCTTGCTCTAATCAAACGGAAACAAGACACATTTATCGTTTCTCCATTATCACGAGAGAATAAAGTTTTGGCTTTATTTCTAAAGTTTCAATAGAATTTAATGTAGTCAACATACTCAGCTATCATTTCATCCCTTTCCGAGATTTTCACATAGTCCGCTAAACGATTATTTAGACTAGGCTTCATCTAGGAAAAACAAAGATAAAACAAACAAGAGATAAAGCGTTCATCCAAAAAGTTTTTGACAGAGAAGAGAACCTAATTTTCATCTAATAAAAGCAGTCGTTTAGAGGCTTAAAGGGACGACCCTTATACTCTAAAGGGTCGGCAAGCCTAAATTTTTACTCTATTTCCTGAACAGCGTCCAAATCATCAATAACAACTGCACTTTCAACAATTCTTAGCCACTGATTTTTTAAACTCTGCTCTGGATCATCTCAATCAATCATAAAACCAAACAAATTTTGAACTTCAGAAAAACCAAGAAAAAGTTTTTTTTCAAACTTAATTCAAGGTGAAGTCATACGCAAAAGCAAATTTACAGGCTTTCAACGACTATCCCTAGTAGTATAAACTGATTGTATCATCCAATCCTGAGTTCTTATAGGAACAGAATAATTCATTACTCTTCCTCTACTAATGAATAAGACTCTTCAACTTGAAGAATTAACCCATTCAAACCAAGACCTACAAGCTCTCTATCAAAAGTAATTCCTAACATTTCTTGCAACTCATCAAGAGAACCCCATAATTTTTTAGGATATTTTGCAACCCTATCAACCGGTAGAGCCTCAATACAAACACTTTCCACCTTTTCTTTTGACTGATAAACATAAGCATTATAAATTCTAAATTTTTGCATCCTAACAAAATCAAATAATAAAAATAATTTAACATTTTCTAAAATAGAAAGAAGGAGTCTTTGTTGTTTTTCTGCTCCTTCTTTCAAATTAGATAAATAGTTTTTTTCCTAGAAAACATCTTAAAAAAACTATTAATTAGGATCATCTATTTAGTGATAGCATAAACTATCCGATAAATCTTTTGATCCAAGAAGGAATTTTGTTAACGACATAGATTGCTCCGAAAGCTCCAACTCCTAACATAATAAGAGTAGGACCCACTGACATTACTGTCTTAGCAATTCCAGCCATAACATCCTTCGCAGAAGTGATTACACTTTCATCAAGCGTCAACCCAGCAGAAGTCATTTTGTTTTAACTTTTTGTTTTAAATAAAAGATTTTCTTGCAAGAATTTTGATAAAAAATTTCGATTTTGAAAAAGAGATATTTTTTCATATCTCTTTATTAGTTAAGAACTACCTTTTCTCTTATTTTTGACTTTCTACTTTTGTAGATTGAGGGGAATTATCCCCTCAATATATTGTTTAGAAAAGCTGAAATGCGAGACAAAAACTCAATAAGTATTACTTATTGAGCTTTTTATTTAAAGAAAATAACAGAGATATCTGATTCTATTTTCAGGATTAAGTTTTTTTTTATTACTTTTTATTTAAATCAGTCAATCTTAAAAATTCCTGAACAAAAGACTCTGCCTTTTCTGGAGAGGATAGTTTATCTTTTCAACAGGTCATCAGATGGGACTTAAGTAGAGTAGTATTCATTTTTTTTAAAAGTCCAATAGTTGCGTTAATTTGCTGGACGATATCTCAACAATAAGTACTTTCTTTGATGAGCGTATCTATTTTTCTGATCATTCCTTGGATTTTTTTAAGGTTAAGAACGAGTGTATGATGAGTCGTTGGATCGCTGTGGAGCATTTTTTACATAAAGATACTAAAAGACTCTCTTTAAGAGTTTAAAGAGAGTCTATAGTTACTGCTACTTATTGCAAGAGCAAGTTTGAGAATTTTCTGTTTCACAGTGTGTACATGTGCAGCTAGATCCGCAAGAGCAGTTATTCCCGTAGTTACATGAACAATTTGTTCTTTCTGTCATTGATGTAGTCTTTAAAATATAAATATACCATAACCATAGGTTATGGTATGAGGATTATACTCTTTTTTTAAAAAAATGCAAGAGATTTTTAGAAGAAAGAAAAAATAGACTTTAACTGGATTTTTAGTCAGAAGCTTAATAAAAAAAGATCAGTTCAGAAACTATATAAGATTTCTACTTTTGTAGATATAAAATAAGTATAAAAATTGATTACGGTATGTTTATTTAGAAAATAAATGAAACTTATATTATTTCCAATAATTTTTGCTTAGAAATTGTTTTTTTACTTGCTTTTTACTGAGTAATCTATAATTTGAAACCAGGATTTACTTTTATCAAATGAAATGAAACTTACTGATAAAGAATTGACACACCTTGCAAAACTTTCCAAACTAAATTTAACCGTTGATGAACAGGAAAAATTTCAAAAATGACTTCAGAGTATTGTTGATTTTCTTGGTCAACTCAATGAGATTAATGTTTCTGATGGAGAAGAGCTTGATGAAGAAAGAAAAATTGAAGTCTTCGCAGATCAAGAATCTTTTGCTGAACCAGAAAAACTTATCGCTAATAGCAAGCATAAAAAGGGAGATTTTATCTCCGTAAAAACATCATTAAAAGAGTAAGTATTGTTTTTATTTTTTTTAAAATATATAAAATATGGGATGGATTGTGGTATTTATCATTGTAGTGCTTTTTCTTACAATGGTAAGAGTAGTAAATCAGTATGAGAGGAAAGTGGTGCTTACTCTTGGAAGATTTACAGGAACTTTAAAACCAGGTTTAAACCTGATTATTCCTTTTATTCAAACGACAATGAACGTAGACGTTAGAGAAAAGGCAGTAGATGTTCCTTCTCAAGAGGCGATGACAAAGGATAATATCTCCTGTACCGTTAATGCTGTGATTTATTATAGAATTAAAGAAGATCAGGTAGAGAGAGCAGTCCTTAATGTAAGAAATTTAGACTATGCAATGACTCAATTTGCACTTACGACGATGAGAAACATTGTTGGTCAGTTTGAACTTGATGAATTACTTGCCAAAAGAGAGGAGGCAGCTTCTAAAATTAAGGAAATAGTAGATGAAAAATCTGATGCCTGGGGAGTAGATGTGCTTTCTGTAGAGCTCAAAGATATTAATTTGCCAGATGATCTCAAAAGAACAATTGGAAAGCAGGCAGAAGCTGAGAGAGAAAAGAGGGCGAAGATTATTACTTCAGAAGGAGAACTAGCTAGTGCAGAGAATCTTAGACAGGCGGCAAGGATGCTTGCAGAGGCTCCAGGTGCGCTTCACTTGAGGACTCTACAATCGATCAATGATATTAGTTCTGATCAGTCTAACACGACAATCTGGATGATGCCTATAGAAATCCTTGATGCAATCAAAGGATTTGGAGCTAACTTTGGCAAGAAGAATTAGAGATTTGATGTTAAAAATATGTAAAAAGACTGGTTTACTACTGGTCTTTTTGTTTTATATTTTAGCATTTTGTTGGCTTTTTCTTGTATTCTGTATTTAAATAAATATGGTCAAAAAAGTCTTTTATTCCCTAATAAAAGTTAAATGAAAAAAAATGCTTCAAGTCTCATTTTGAATGACTATCCTTGCACTTACTTTCGGAGTATTTTATAGAGAATATACAAAATTCCTCGGATTTGAAGGGGAAACAATGCTTTCTCTTTTGCATACGCATACTTTCGTTCTAGCGGTGATTTTGCCTTTGCTTTTTACGCTGATTATTCAGCAGCTTCAGCATACGACAAAAGAGCTTAAATCAGCTTTTTGGACTTATTATCTTGGATGGGGAGTAGGTATTGCTATGATGCTGGCTAGAGGAATCACTCAGGCTCAGGAACTCGTGCTTTCAAGTGGAATGGATCATATGATTTCAGGAATCACAGGACTTGGGCATATTATTCTTTCAGCTGGTTTTATTTGGATTTTTCTTAAGCTCATCAAACGAAACAAATAAAGGTATTAACTATAAGAGAAAAATCAGCTAGGTTTATTTCTTTCAAAACGAAAATTCTTACGCTTTCTCTTGATTTTCTCGCTTAAAACAATATACTCCTATCATCTTTGCCGTAGACCGTAGGTCGTCCCCTTGGGATATAAACTGTTCCTACCGAGGTTATTCTTACTACTTTGAGAGATCAGATTTTATCTTTTCTTTCAAGACATGAGATAACTCTGGCAATGAGTTATTTTTTATTTCTAGGTTTTACACTACTCATGACAATCTCAAAAGAGAAAAAAGTAGAGCTCGTAAAACAGTATGTTCAAGACTTACAATCTGCAAAGAATGTCGTAGTCCTTCAGCAGTCTGGAATCCCAGTAGTGGAAGCTACTCAGATGAGAAAAGGAGTTCTTGAAGCTGATGGTAAATTCAATGTCATCAGAAAAAAACTGTTCTTGCTAGCGCTCAAGGAAGCTGGTTACGAAGATGTAGCTGAAAGCGATCTTGAGGGGGCAGTAGTTGTTCTCTATGCAAATGGAGATGAATACGGTCCAATGAAGGTTGTTAATAAGTATGCAAAAGAATTTGCAGCGAACAAGGAGCTTAAGGCTTCTATCAAGTTCCTTGGAGGGTGGTATGACAAGAAGTGGCATAATTCAGAATATGTTACTGAACTTGCGAATATCCCGTCAAGAGAAGAGCTGCTTTCAAAATTGGCATACCTATTCAATTACCCTTTACAGTCAGTTGCTTGTGTGATTGACCAAATTGCAAAAAAAGCTGGATAGGCTTTCTCTTATCCGAAATTCCTTTTATTTATTATTCTTATCGTAGAAAATGGAATTAACTAAAAACCAACAACAGATCTTGGATCTTGTAAAAGAGATGAATGCTGTTGAACTTAATGGGCTTGTAAAAGCTTTAGAAGAAGAATTTGGAGTAACTGCTGCTGCTATGGTAGTAGCTGGAGGTGCTGCTGCTGGAGCTGGTGCTGCAGATGCTGGAGCTTCTGATGCTATGAATGTTGAGCTTACTGACGCAGGACAGCAGAAAATCGCTGTAATTAAAGTGGTTAAAGAAGTTCTTGGTCTTGACCTTAAGGCTGCTAAAGAATTAGTAGAAAAGGCTCCTGTAATTATTAAAGAAAATGCAAAAGCTGATGAAGCTGAGGCTTTGAAGGCTAAGCTTAGCGAAGCTGGAGCTACTGTAAACTTCAAATAGTAATTTTGAGGCTTACAAAAGTCAAAAATCTGATTTTTGATTTCTTTTATCTTTTGAAGAGGGTAAAAGAGACAGCAAAGCGTAAAGGATCTTCTTTTGGAGAAACTGGATGCAAAGCTGATATTTTATTTTGATTTTAGCACTACGGATGTCTGTATCTGTTCAAGATATTGTTGCTGCACAAGCTCATATTGGGACGCTTAAAAATGAAGCTCACCCAAAGACAAGTAAATACTGGTCTGAGGTAACCAACGGAGTGGTAGTGATCAATCCAGAAGTGATTGCTGAACAACTTGAAGCTGCAAAAGCACAGGTTGCTGCTGCAAAAGCTGCTGGGAAAGAAATCTTGGTCGTTTGTGAGAAGAAAATGTATGCCGAAGAACTTGAAGCATTAGCTCAAAAGGCTGGCGTTGCATTTCTTAACTACAAGGTTTCTGGAGGGTTCTTAACGAACTTTGATACCTTCAAAAAGAGAATTGATTCTATCAACGAAATGGTGAGCTTTATGGAAACTGATGCTTTTGCATCTTTGACCAAGAAAGAGCAACTCGTGTACAAAAGAAACTTTGAAAGAGCAAATAAGGTCTACAAAGGAGTAACTAAACTTAAAAAGAGACCAGAAGTCGTAATTATTGTAGATGGAAATATGCTTTCTACCCTTATTGATGAAGTAGAAAACCTCAAGGGAAAACTTGAAGCGATTGTAATCGCAGGAACTAACTTCTCAAGATATTGGCCAGAAAACGAGATTATTACCACGAATATCAATAGTTACCAGAGTTTGGATTTTGTTTTGAAGTCTATTCTCCTCTAAGAGAGAAACTTATTGGGACTTTTGTCATCGCGAGACGAAGTCGTGGCAATCTACTTAAAAGCAAATTTGCTTAGGAATTGGATTGCTTTACTTTGTTCACAATGACAGGGTTGATCTTTACCCCTCTTATTTCCTATGCAAGAACAATCTTACTTGCCGAGTTCGTCTGAAAGAAAGAGAGCTATTACTGCCTATCTTTTGATAGGGCTCTTCTTTTTTTCGGGCAAAGAGGATTTAACAGTATATGAATACTTTCATTACAAACAGGCGATTGGACGGTATATGTCCACGATGACTCTTCTTCTTTTTCAGCTGATGCTTGTTTGGATACCAGTTTTGAAGTGGTTACCTTTCTTTTTCGTGCTTGTAAATCTTGTAATCCTGTTAATTATGGTATTTAAGGCTTGGAAAGGAAAATATACCCATAACTTACTTCAAGAAAAAAGATGGAAAATGTTTTATGCTGATCTTGGAGGACGGATTCTTGGAATTTTTGATATAAAAAAGAGAGTCTATTGAGATATTTCCTCTGATAATTCTATGGACTTTTGAGAAACAAATGATCTTTCTGATGCTTCAAAAGAACTTTAATAGTTTATAATATCTTTGAAATTAATTAATGAAGTCTGATATAGTATTCAGATTTTTTTTTAAAGAAAAATCCTAGAAGTATTGTAGATTCTAGGATTTTCTTTTTATAAGCAATTCTTAAGAAAGCTTTTTTATTCAGCTTGTCTTTTTGCTAAAAACTTATATCCTGCATAAAGAAGTATAGTTAGTGAAGCCATAATGATCATATTTTCAACTGGTCCTGTCGCAGGAACAGTTTTGATCTCTGGTTTTACATCTGTTTCTTCTCTAACATTTACATCATATCTGATTTCCTTTCCTTTACTATCTCTAGGGATGAAAGCGAAGAGGAACTCCTGAGTGTTATCATCATAAGTATATTCATATTTTTCTTGAGACATAGGAACGGTCGCAAGAGTTACGTAGTCAGCTTTTGCTTTATCAAAGAGCTTAATTTCTACATTATCTGACCCAGGAAGTGCAGTCCAGCTAAGAGTAATTTTCTTACCTTCTACAGTGTGAGAAATATCAGCAAGTGCCATATTAGCTCCAGCAGCATCATGTTCCAAATCCTCCTCATTACCAAGAATGTTGTCACTTGCATTTGCTACCATTACTCCGTCTGGATTATCAAATGTTGTACATGCTTCTCCTTCTGCATATTTCTGAGTAGAAAAATTGAAACAGAATTCCTTTGAATGTTTACCATAGAGGACATTATCATCTACAGGAACAACAATTCCATAATAAGTACTACCAGAAGCTTGTTCAGATGAAATTTTAATGTCAACGGTTCCTTCAATATCCATAGTAGAATATACAGGCAGTTCTAAGAGCTCATTTTTGAGATTAAGGACATTGTCTCCTTTTTTGTAGTTAATCATTGGTTTTTTACCTAGAAGAACATAATAATCTCCTACTGGAGAATCTCCATTGTTAACTAGAATTGGAGTTTTAATAAGGAAATCTTTTGATTGAGCATTAGTTCCAGATTGAAAACCCACAACTGAGATGTTCTGATTTTCAGTATATCCATACTCAAGCGATTTATTAAATACCTGACTAAGTTCCAAATCTCCTGCCATTGCAACAGATGTTCCTAACGCGAACAAGGTAAGTAAAGAAAGCTGTTTTTTCATCGCAATATACATAACTAAATAAAAATGTATACCTAATTATATGCTAAAAAATAAAAAAAGCAAAAAAATACCTACTTTTTTTCTTGAGTTTTAAAATTTCATAGGAAAAGAAAAAATAAGCATTCAGATGCATGCTTATTTTTACATTTTAAGGAGGATTAGAGTCAGAATTTTTTTGGATTTTTTGTTTTAAATTCTTCTGGTGAAAGAAATCTATCAATAATTGAATCTAGAACAAGGTCAATGTTTTCTCCAGTCTTTCCTGATACACAAATAACTTCTTCCTTAGAGATTCAGATAACATTTTCTATTTCTCCTGCAACTCTATCTGGATTGGCTGCGGGAAGGTCTATTTTGTTAAGTACAGGAATGATATCTAAGCCTTGATCAATAGCTTGATAAAGGGTAGATAAGGTTTGTGCCTGGATTCCTTGACTTGCATCTACGAGCAAAATTGCTCCCTCTACTGCAGCAAGCGAACGAGATACTTCATACTGAAAATCCACATGTCCAGGAGTATCGATAAGGTTAAATTCATATCCCTTTCGTTGCATTCTAGCAGGAGTGAGTTTAATCGTAATTCCTCTTTCCTGTTCAATATCCATGCGATCAAGAACTTGTGAGTGTTCAAGTTTCCTTACTGTTCAGGTGATCTCTAACATTCTATCAGCAAGTGTAGATTTCCCATGATCAATATGGGCGATGATACAAAAATTCCTAATTTGACTCATCCGTTTTAAAAAAGTAAATCTGATTTTTGAAACTATAAGACTAAAGATACATACTTCCTATAATATATACTCCTAAAGCTAACATAAGAAGTCCTACAATAAGATGAATAAGCTTAGTGTGCTTATTCTTAAATTTTCCAATAGCTTCAGCTGAAGTATATCCAGTTCCCACCATAAAGGTAATCACCAACATGGGAAGTATAAAAATTAAATTATAAAGCAGAAGATAGAAAAATCCTAGATGGTTAAGCTCAGAACTTTCTGCACCAAGAAGCATAAGAACCGTAACATAAGGTCCAGCAGAACATGGAAGAAGGAATAAGCTTACAATAATCCCAACTACAAATGCTCATAAAGGAGAAACTACAGCCTGAATAATTTTCATCATTCTTGGCCTCCAAGCAAGAGGAATCTCCATTATAAATCATTTTCCATACCAAAAGAAGTCTTTAAGATTGGCTAATCCGATAAGGATTCAAAAAATTCCTATGACCCATTTGAAAACTAAGGTATATTGGAGAGTCTCTTGGATAATTAATTTTAAAAATCCTAATCACATCAAAAAATATGATGAAAAAATAGCTAAACAAAAGAGAAGTCCTGCAAAAATTGTTTTTTTCTTACTTTTAGATTTAGATAAAATGGTTGTGAGAAGAAGAAGCATAACTGCAAAAGCACAAGGATTAATACTATCCGAAAGTGCTCCAGAAAGGAGAAGTGGGATGAATTTTGCTGGTTGTTCTGCCAATTTCTGATCTGAAGTTCCAGTAAGATATGTGCCTGTGGCTTCTGTTACATTCTCGTTCTCTTCTCAAATTCTTGTTCAAGAGGAACTTGGTTTATCTTGATCTTTTTTGTTGCCTGCAGTTTGATCAGTATTTGTAGGTTTATGATCTTGTTCTACAGTAGTTCAGCTTGCTATATCTGGTTTCTTTTCTGATGCTAATGCTTTAAAATAGTTAATAATTGGTGTATCTCACATAAGAGAGCTATAATTGTCTCATTTTTGAATAACCAAAAATGGAGTCCCTATCTCTTCTAAACTGAGAGGTAAATGTTTTAGTTTCTCTTCCAAAACAGAGCGTCCCTTTTGATCAAATCGGATTTCATATTTTTCAACGTTATTTTCTTCATCAATATTCGTCGTTGCAAAGTAGTTTTCGACTTTAATACAGTGGCTACATCCTTGCCCATAAAAGTAAGTATATGTTGTGGAGTTGTCATTCGCTCCTACTATATTTCATACAAAAGGAAGAATCATAAACATTAACAAAGTCAGAATTTTTTTTCTCATTTTTTAGGAAGATTAAATATAAATTCAGTAAGTAACTATAATAAACAAACGCTAATTTTCAAGTGCTTTCCTGATTTCTTTTAATTTGTCTGTCATAATAAAACGAACTCATATTTCTTTTAGTTTCTTTGCAATTGAAATAGAATTAACTGTATAAGCTACCGCATCTACTCCAGCAAGTTGAGTTTGCTCCAAAAGAGTTGGAGTAAAATTTGCATGATCAGTCATAAAATAGGAAAAATTACTTCAAGAGAGGTTTTTTATATCTTGTGAATTATGAGTGTCTAACGCAGAAAGAAGGTCGTTTCTTGTTCAGAGTTGCTTGGTAAACTCTTGGTTATAAGAGGAAATGATAACTTTAGATTCAATATGATGTGCCTGAATCAGTGTTGCTAGTTGCTCTAGGAGAGAAGGAATGTCTTGTTTACATTTTGGATTTTCTGAGGTCTTGAAATCCAAGAAGAGTAATGGAAACCAGTTCTTGATCTTAGAAAGGGCTTCTTCCAAGGTCAAAATTGTCTGTCAATCTTTAAAAGGACATTTTTGTACCTCAGACCGATTCATCTCACAAATATCTCTCGTTTCTTTTCTACAGCTTGTAGTATAAGCCATTTTCGGTCCGTGAAACACGACAAGTTTTCCATCTTTAGTGACATTCACATCAAACTCTAATCCATCAGCAAGGGCATCACGAGCTGCTCTAAATGCGTTTAAAGAATTTTCAGTAGCATCTGTAGTATCTCATCTGTGGGAAATCAGATACATTGCTTTACCAGTAATTGCATCAGAAACGAATTCTGATTTTTCCTCTTGATCTTGCTCCTGAAAAGCAATAGAAAGTTTGAGATAGTTGATGAGTTCTTCACTTGGGAAATACGAAGCTCCATCTACGACTTTCATACGGTTGAGGTCGATATATCCGTGTTCTCCTCTTGAGTTTGCAAGGTTAGCTTTTCTTTGATCATAAGCGTGTTTTAAAGCCCAGTCTCTTACAATTTTTTGTGTGAAGAGGTCGTTATACTGGTTTCGAACCTTAACCTCTCCAGTTGCAAATTCACTGAGTAAGGAATAAAACAAATCTGTTTGTTGATAAAGATGGTCATTAAGCGAATGAGGGGTAAGCCCCTTTCAAATTGCAAAAGCAACAATTTTAGAAGAGGCATTTGGTCCCCACTTCTCAAATTCACTATCTTCTAGAGGAACCATCTTACGATGATCGCCGATAACTACAAGTATTCCATTTTCAAAAAAGTTTGTAGTCTTTAGGTCTTGATAAAACTTTGAAAAAGTTTCATCTTCATAGCGATACATCGCTTCTTCACTTTTTCCATAAGGAGTATTGTAAGGAAGATGAGAAGAGATCGTTTGTAAGGTTAGAAAAAAAGGAGAAGTTTGATTTTTAACGATTTCAATAGCTTTACTATATAGATCTTCATCAGGAGCGGCATCAAAGGTATAGTGTTTTTTTCAAGAGAAAGCTTCTGGACCTACTACTTTTTGATAGCCTACATAATTAATAAAATCTTTTTGTCAAAGAAAATCAAGGCTTGCCGTACTAAGGAAGGTGCTTACATAACCAAGTTGATTAAAAAATTTAGCGAGTGGTGCAGTGTATGCCTTAAAATTTTGATATTTTGAACCAGTAGTAGTTGAGAAAACGAGAGGCTCTACTCCTAGTAGAGTAGCAATATGTCCCATCTCAGAGGTTGTTCCATTTGCATACATTTGTGTAAAGGAGATTCCATCGTCACTGACTTTATCAATTTTTGGAAGCCTATTATTGAGCCCTCAAAATTTATGAGAATCTACGACAGAAGCAGATTCTAAGAAGACTAAAATCAGGTTCTTTTTATTGCTTCTTCCTTTAGTAGTTTGGAAAAGATCTCAGAAACTTAGAGGATCTTTATAATTTTGGAGTGCAAAGGTCAAAAGGGATTTTGCAATTTTTTCATTATCTTCGACAATAAGTTGATAGCGATCTAAATAGCGGAATGCAAGTTCTGGAGATTTTTCGATAGCTACTTTTAAGAGAGGTTTAATGATACTTTTCCCGTGCTCATCTCTCCAGTCTTGATAGGTTGAAAGTTGAGTAAACGCTAAATCGGGTTTTTCTTTGACTGCCGTGGCAAATACTTCAAATACATAGGAATTCCCATATTCATCAGTAAGTTTCTTTAGTGGAGAATAATCAAAAGTCTGAAAGACGAGATCAGGATTTTCTTTTGCAATAGAGAGCCAATATTGCTTTTTTTTAGCAAGTCTTTCAAGTTCTGCCTCAGGAAGTTCTAGTTTTTTCATATTCCCAGATAAGACTTTATCTTCTCTTTTTTCAGAAAGAGAAATCTCGTGGTTACTCCTCAACGTATAGTCTAACACATTTCTTTCCGGTAAGTCTATTCCTAATACTTGTACTTGAGGAAATGGTAGTCCATATCGAAGAAATGCTCCAATAATGATCCACTGGAAAGCTTTTTTATTTAGTTTATAGGGAATAAATCTATCAATCAAGAAGCTCATTCCTCCTCGAAGTCCAAAGATACTAAGAAAGATCGTGAGATAAAGTCATATAAGGCTTGATCCAGCCGATAAAAAGCTTCCTCCTCCTGTAAGTGCAAGCCTTTGCTGAAAAAAATAAATGGTTAAGAGGTCCGCAAGCATAATCCCATCAAGGATAATAATACAAGCGACAAGAATCCACTTGATAGCGAGATGTTGCTGTTTTGAAATTCGCCAAACCATTCATAAACTAATCCCCAAGAGCAAGAAATCAGATTGAAGAAGTGTAAAAAAATAGTACAAAGTTGAAAAAAAACCTATCTGAAAAAAGGCATATGAATACATTGTTCCAATAAGAAGTATTTTCCCGATAAGAAAAAGAACAAATCAAATAACTACAATGTTTTTGAGGGAAAAATAACTCTTTTTTATTTTTATAAACATAGGAAGTAGATATAAACAAGTAAATCTGAAATAAGGTTATCTTTTACTTTGATCTGAAGAATAAAGTAGCATAGCAGCCTCTGTTTTCTGATCTGTGCTAATAAAAACCTCAGGAGTGTTACAATCAGCTTTTTCTAATGTTTTCCCCTTTTTATTCAAAATTCTGGTAATAGTAAGATTTCCATAGTTATGAGGGGTAATGAATTTTAGTTGCATTCATGGGACAATAGTTTCTTTAGGAGCGATTTTCCTGTATTCCTTTCCTTCTTCTATGAGGGTTTCTTCTTCTAAAATTCCGAAATAATTTCTTGCAAAGAGCGGACCAGGAGTTGTTTCTGTCGTTGTGCCGTCTTGTTGAAAGTGAGGAGTTTGTCCTTCTTCTAAGGTTCAGTTTCCCTCCTCGATTTCTCTATCAGGATAATCTTGAAGCTTATTAAACAAAAATCCATCCCGGTATTCTCTATGGGGAATTACATTAACTAAATCCTGAATACTAGGATCAATTTCAGTTCCATTAATAATAGCATCTCTTACATGTTTATAAGCTTTAACCATTCCTCATACATAAAATTCTGATTTACTTCTTCATTCAATTTTCATTGCATCTACGTAGGGAATGATTTCTTCAAGTCTTTTAATGGTACAAAGATCTTTTGACGAAAGGATAAAATTTCCTCCTTCTTCATTGCTTTGCATTTCTAATAGTTGTCCAGGTCTTCTTACCTCTTCTAACCATATTTTATAGTTGAATCTACAGGCATGATTACATTCTCCTTTATTTCCTGGTCTTCCTCCCATATAATCACCAAGAAGGCATCTCCCAGAGTAAGCCATACACATAGCTCCTTGTACAAACACTTCAAGTTCCATCTCAGGAACCTTTTCTTTAATTTCCTTTATCTCATCAATATGGAGTTCACGAGCCAAAACTATTCTCTTAACCCCTAAATCTCTCCAAAACTGAACAGCTGAATAGTTGAGTGTCGTTGTTTGAGTGCTCAGATGTAAGGGGGTATCTTTAGCATATTTTTTTAGAACATGAAAAGTCCCTGGATCAGAAAAAATGATTCCATCTGCTTTAAGGTCTGCGATTTTTTCCACCACAGCTTCAAAAATTTTAATATCAATATTTCTAGGGAAGATATTCATGGTTAAGAGCGCTTTACTTCCTAGATTATGAACTTCATTAACGGTCCTTCCTAGCTCTTCAAAATCTCTAACTTTATTCGCTCTCATTCTGAGTGAAGTAAAGGGTACTCCCATATAGACTTCATCTGCTCAATATTTAGCTGCTGTTAAAGCTTTTTGATGAGAGCCTCCTGGGGCAACAATCGCTGGAATATGCATTCAGATTTTTCATTTCATAAAATATGAGAATTCTTTTTTCTCAGAAAATAAATGTATCTTTTTGCTTCAAGAAAACAAGAAAAAATCAGATTTTTCTGCTTTGACTTGTTTTTTTCTAGAACTTTCGTATAGTCAACTTCGTTGCTCCGGTCGTTCAGTGGATAGGACACAATCCTGCGAAGATTGTAACCCCGGTTCGACTCCGGGTCGGGGCAAACTCATCGATGGAAGATTGGCCGAGCGGTCGAAGGCGCATGTTTGGAGTACATGTATACGGGCAACCGTATCTAGGGTTCGAATCCCTAATCTTCCGAAGCTCAGAAACGGAAATCAACTTTCGTTTTTTCTTTTTTCTGAGAATGTTAAAATACGAACGATTCTTTTATTTCTTCAAGGATAAGCATGAAAAAAGGACTAAAAATCTGAAGTTTACTGATGATAATTCTCCTCATTGGAGCTGGACTTTTCTTTTGATGGCAGCAAACCCAACAAGCCGAAATCATTACCATCCCTCTCAAAGATGCTAGCGAGCTTTTTTTCTTTCCTCAAGGAAGCACGACTAAAGAAGTCCAAAAAAACTTTAACTGTGATTTTGCAGTGAATGGAAGCTATTTCTGAGGCGAGGAAACCGGAACTTTTTATCCTGCAGGAATCTGGTATGACGATGGTAAACAAGCTTTCTCACGAGAAAATCACCCTTTTGATCCTAACTTAACCAATACGATTCGTTTTTATCAAAAGAGTCAAAAAGCTGTCTTCTTCTTTGATCAGGCAAGAACTGAAAGTAGAAGTTGAGCAATTACTTTTAATGCTTGACCGCGACTTGTTCAAAATGGAAAGATTAACCCAGAACTTGAACAATTCATTTCTCATTGGAATTTTGGCTTTTGGAGGACGCTTATTGCCAAAAAGGGAGGTCAGACTTTTCTTGTCCTTTTTCATAAAGGGAGTACTTTACACGATACGGCACTTTGGCTTCAGAAGCAAGGTTTTAGCGATGCGATCAACCTTGATGGAGGACCATCAACCGCACTTACAAGCCGTTCCTTTTTCCAGCCAAGTTTTAATCAAGAGAAGCTTTTGCCGATTTTCTTCTGCATAAAAGGAAAATAACTTCTTACTTTTTTCTAAACTGCCTCACGGTTTCACTTTTTCCTTGAACTTGAGCTAAATTTCCCTATACAAAGAAGCGAAAACTTTTATACCCCACAGACTAATGGCAAAAAACCTCGTGATTGTTGAGTCGCCTGCGAAGTCGCAGACCATCAAGAAATTTCTCGGACCTGATTTTGAAGTCAAGGCTTCCTACGGACATACGGTAGATCTTCCGACCAAAGGCATGGGAATTGATATTGAAAATGGCTTCAAACCTGACTATGTCGTTTCCCCTGACAAGAGAAAGGTGCTTTCTGAACTCAAAAGACTCTCTGAATCTGCAGAGAAAACCTGGATCGCAACCGATGAGGATCGTGAGGGAGAAGCGATTGGATGGCATATTGCTAATCAGCTTAAATTAGATGTAAAAACGACACCGAGGATTGTTTTTCACGAGATAACCAAAACAGCAATAGAAAATGCTGTCAAAAACCCGAGAACGATTGATATGCATTTGGTGGATGCTCAGCAGGCAAGAAGGGTGCTGGATAGATTGGTGGGATTTGAGCTTTCGCCAGTGCTTTGGAGGAAAATCAAAACCTGACTTTCTGCTGGAAGGGTGCAGTCTGTGGCTGTGAAATTGATTGTGGAGAGGGAAAGGGAGATTCAGGCTTTTGAGGCTGATTCTTTTTTCAAGGTTGTAGCTCAGTTTTTGACCAATGAAAAGAAAAATCTGACTGCTGAACTCAGTAAGCAGCTCAAAAATGAAGCAGAAACGACAAAATTTTTGGAATCCCTTTCAGGAGCGACCTATGAAGTGAGTGATATTGAGGTGAAGCCAGGGAAAAAATCACCATCAGCTCCTTTTACAACCTCTACCCTTCAGCAAGAAGCGAGTAGGAAACTTGGATTTTCTGTTGCAAGGACGATGCAGGTTGCTCAAAAGCTCTATGAAGCAGGACATATTACCTATATGAGAACCGATGCAGTAAATCTCTCTGATTTTGCAATACAGGCAGCAAAAGCTCAGATCATCAGTGAATATGGAGAGAATTACTCCAAACCAACCCACTATGCGACCAAGGCAAAAGGAGCACAAGAAGCCCATGAATGTATCAGACCAACGCATATGGAGAATCATATTGCAGGAGCAGATCCGAGCGAAAAGAAGCTTTATCAGCTGATTTGGAAAAGAACGATCGCTTCCCAAATGGCACCTGCTGAACTTGAAAAAACCAAGGCAACAATTCAGATTTCTATGACTGATAAGTTTAAGTTTATAGCAAGTGGAGAAGTGCTGAAATTTGATGGATTTTTGAAAGTCTATATGGAATCTAGCGATACTGAGGAGGATGATGAAGAAATCAAGGGTATGCTCCCTCTTTTGAAGGTCGGAGAAAACCTAGAAGAAAACCGCATCTTAGCAACGGAAAAATTCAAGCAACACCCTCCGAGGTATACCGAAGCGAGCCTCGTAAAGAAGCTTGAAGAGCAAGGAATCGGAAGACCTTCAACCTACGCTCCAACCATTTCCACAATTCAGAAAAGAGGGTATGTGGTCAAAGAAGATCGCCCAGGAAGAACGAGAAATTATTTGGAACTTTCGCTCTTAGACGGTAAAATCACGAGAACCGAAAGAGAACAAATCACGGGAGCTGAAAAGCAAAAAATGTTCCCAACCGATATTGGAATGATTGTGACTGACTTTTTGGATCAGAATTTTGCTGATATTATGGATTATGGGTTCACTGCCAATGTGGAGCAGGAATTTGATGAAATCGCAGAGGGAAAGCTCCAGCGAGTGCAGATGATGGAGAAATTTTATGGTCCTTTTCATGCTCAAGTGGTGGAAACGACAGGGAAAGAAAGAGTAAATACTGAAAGGGCCCTTGGTCAGCATCCAAGCAACGGAAAGCCCGTTACCGCGAGAATGGGAAGGTATGGACCGATGATTCAAATTGGAGAACCAGACGATCCCGAGAAAAAATTCGCCTCACTTCCTGCTGGGAAAACGATTGAGACGATTACACTTGAGGAGGCTTTGCAGGCTTTTGCTCTGCCAAGGAGCTTAGGAAAGCGAGAAGGAGAAGAAGTTCTAGCTTCGACAGGTCGTTTTGGACCTTATGTAAAATACAAGAGCCTTTTTGTATCTATCAAGAGAGATTCAGGTTTAGATCCTTTTTCTATTACTTTAGAAGAGGCGATTCCGATGATTCAGGAGAAAATGGAGGCTGAGAAAAATAAATATATCAATGAATTTGACTACGAAAAAGAGAAAATTCAGGTTTTGAACGGTCCTTATGGTCCTTATATCAAATATGCCAAGAAAAATTATAAAATTCCAAAAGGCTGAAAAGATGCGAGCGATTTGACTTTAGAAGATTGTTTAGCTCTTATCGGACTAAAGAAAGACTCCACAAAAGCTAGCCCAAAAAAAGCTCCAGCCAAAAAGACTGCAAGCAAGAAAAAGTAAGCTATCTCAAATTTTCTCAGCTTTTACCTTTTTTCCTACAATGATGGATATCAAGCAATTTGAAGGCAAAAATATCGCTATTCTCGGCTTCTGACTTGAGGGGAAGTCAACACTCAATTTCTTGCTCAATAATAATTTTGCTTTCAATAAGCTCTCAGTCCTTGATATGAAGGCTCAGCCTTGACTAGAAACGATGGGGATTGCTCTTGAGACAGGGGAACATTATCTAGAGCATTTGGATCAGTTTGATGTGATTTTTAAGTCTGCTGGAGTGCCCTATAGTCCTGAACTTCTCCGCTATCAAGATAAAATTCTGACTCAGATGCAGTTTTTTTTTAGGAACTATCAAGGAAAAGTTATTGCTATCACCGGAAGTAAGGGGAAATCAACGATGACTTCACTTATTTTCTCTCTTCTCAAAAATGCTGGTTATAGAGTTAAGCTCGTTGGAAATATTGGGAATCCTGTTTTGGAGGAAATTGATTTTGCAGAGGAGTCAGATTTTGTAGTTTGTGAGCTTTCAAGCTATATGTTGGAGCGTTTAGAAAAGAAAAATTATCTCTCAGTGCTGGGAAATATTTTTCCTGAACATATGGATTGGCATGGGGGATTTGAGCAGTATGCGAAAGCCAAGCTGAACATTCTCAAGGGATCAGAATTTAATATTGTACTGCAAAAAACCGTGGAAGAATATGGGCTTGCAACGGCTTATGAGAATATTGAAACGTATTGAATCTGAGGAAAGACCTCTTGGGCAAACGGTTATTTTATCCATGAGATGCAAGAACTCTTTCCGACTGAAGACAAACTTCTTCTTGGTGAGCATAATACTCAGAATATCGCAGCTGCGATTGCGGTTGCACTCAAAATTGGCGTTTCGATGGAAGTTATTCATGATACGATCAAAAATTTTACCGGATTACCGCACAGACTGCAGTTTGTAGGTGAGTTTCAGGGGGTTCATTTCTATGATGATGCGATTTCTACCACTCCAGAAAGCACTTTAGAAGCGCTAAAAACCTTTTGAAAAAGGATAGGAACACTTTTCCTCGGAGGAACCGATAGAGGTTATGATTTTAGGCTTTTGATGGAAAAGGTGCAAGAATACTGAATTCAGAATTTGGTTTTCTTCCCCCCATCAGGAGAGAAAATGGCAAGATTACTTCCAGATTTTAAGGGAAAAGTTTTGCATACTGATGATATGCAGGCAGCAGTGGCTTTTGCGTTTCAGTATACGGAGCCAGGGAAAATTTGTTTACTTTCTACGGCATCTCCAAGTTATAGTATCTGGAAAAATTTTGAAGAAAAAGGCGATCTTTTCCAAAAAGCAATTAAAGCAAGTTCGAGTTAGTTTTATTTTGTTAAAGCTCTTAAATAAGCTTAGTTTTAGCTTTAAAAGTAAGAATACTCTACGGAGAGAAGCTCTTGATTTCCTCTAAAAACTTTCTATACTAAAGAAAATCTTAACTGAACTCAGTTTTTATTCCCTTTCTTTTTTGAAATGGTAGAAAAGAAATTAGATAAGCCAACCGTAAAAGCCACAAAACCTCGTTCAACTCAAAAAGTTTCTAGAGCGACAGAACAAAAAAAGAAAGCTACGGTGACTTCTTCCAGAATAAAAAAAACTTCTAAATCAAAAGAAGAAAGAACTCTTGAGGTGAGCTTCGCTCCAAAAAAGACTAGAAAAATAGAGAGAAATCAGATTGAGATCAATAAAGACAAGAGAATCCCTGCTTGGATTATGGTGCTTTTCCTTTTTTCTTTAGTGTTTTTCCTTTTCGCTTTGTATAAGGCTTTTATTTATGGTCAGGGCTATCATGAGTCAGAAAGTGTCGATGTTTCCTCTCTCTATGACGAATCAGAACTTTCCTCATGAGAAATATTGTCATTTCCTGAAAATCAAATAGAAACCTGAGCTTCTCAGAAAGATCAAATGACAAAAGATACACAGTTGATTCAGAGTTTTTATGACTATCTTGCGAATAATGAGATCACCAAAATGAATGAACTTGTTGATCGTCCCTTGAAAAATTCAATTGTTCGAGCGAATCATTGGAATAAAAAGAATATTCAGATTTTTACTAAACATTTATCGGATAGTGTAGTGCTTGAGGATCTTTTCCTTATTCCTAATTCCACAAATACAGAAAAACATACCAGACAGTATTCTTATGTCCTTAAATATACGATTCAACCAGGTCAAAGTTTTCAAGAAGATTGGGAAATGACCTTGGTGGATCGTAATGAAAAAACACTGATTTCTTCAATTATGTGCAAGACAGAGTGATGTTCACATTCTCCTTTCTTTTGGCCACAAAATTATGGATTGAAATAATTGAAAATTCTGATTTTAGTCTTTTTCCTTCCTGAAAAATAATCCCCATCATCTGATATAGCCTTTGATAATACCGCCTATAATGCTCCATCTCGCTTCTTTTCAGTAGAGGAGCGCTTTTACTCAAAGTCGACCGCAGATTCCTCGAGAGCTTCGTAGAAAGAAAGTTAATGTTTGGATGGAATTCCCATGTTTCTTTACCCAGAGGAAAAGGTTTTTGATTTTTTGTTGAGCAGAAGATGAGCTTCCAATTCGCGCCTCTTCAAGATAAGTTTTATCTCTTTCTTGGTGTCTGATTTTTAATGCTTTAAAAACAAGGATAGGCGTCCCTTGCTCTCGCACACTATAGATAAAATCCAGATCTTCAGCGATCCAAGCAATTTCTTCATCATAGAGCACTTTTTTCATAATTTCTGCCTTCCCAAAAATCCCATTTCCACTGAACATTTTAATCTCAGCAAAGTTTTCCTCAGGCTTGAGAAAATGAATCTTAGGACGTGCTAGCAAGTAGCTATAATCTGAAAATCATTGGTTTTGGATAATATCGCTATTTCTCCACATCAAAGTTGGAGTGATAAAAACTTCTTTCTGATATTTTTTTGTTGCCGTTTTGTGAAGCTCAAGAACTTTTTCAAGGTAATGAGCGTCAAATTCATTATCATCATCAAAAAGCTGAATATAGCTTCCTTTCGCTGTTTTGATTCAAAAGTTCCTAACGTAACTTGCAGCTCACGGATGATGAGGAACAAAATCGGTATTTCGATGAGAAAGTAATCTGATTTTTTCTTCATTGCCTTCAAAAGCTAAACTTTTGCATGCTGTTTGAAAATTTTTTCGTTCAGGCTCTGTAAACTCCCTATCACAAACGATAAGAATCTCAAAATCTTGGAAAGTCTGAAGCGCAAGACAGGTCAGAATCTTCCCTAAAAGCTGTAAATTATTTGCCCTTGAAGGAATAACGATAGAAAGATAGGGGCTTGTGTTTATTTTGCTCATAAGAAAAAAATATCTTATCTAAAGAGATAATTCCCTTTTAAAGATGCCTTAGTATTTTACAAGGACAAATGTTTTATTTTCTTTTCCCTCGTTGTTTTGATGATACATAAAATTAAAATCTGATTTTTTTCTTTATTATAATTGAAAGGCAAAGGAAAAAAATTAGTAGTGAAGTAGAAAAATCCGCTATTAGTTAGAAGATTTTTTATTTCCTATTTTCTTCAACGTTGGAGTATAAAGATCTTCTAAAATGATAATAGCTTCTCCGTAGCTTCTTGGTAAGTGTTCATAGAGCCATTTAATATATAATCCAGGAACTCTTATACAGCCATGAGATTGTGGATTTCCATTACTTCGTCATTGATGAAGAAAATATCCTCAATGAATATTAAGAGAATACGGCATAGGAGCTCTATTGTATCTTCTGGATCTGCGATAGATTGAACTATGACTCAGTGAGTATTTGCCTTTTATGGTTTTATGATTTTTGGTTCATGCAGAAACATAGGTTGCTAGTTTGAGTTTTCAGTTTTCATAGTAAGTAAGTGCGGTCTTGCCATTCTCACAGCAACTCACAATTATCGTGTGCTTCATCATCTGATTGCTGTATTTTTCAAAACTCGGATATAATAACAAGGTTTCAAGTCTTTTTGGAAAAAAATCTTCTAACTCTGGATAAATCAAAGGAAAAGTAATTTCTTCATTTCAGAGAAGTTTTTGATTGGGGTCAAGAGAAGAAATATTATTATAATTTTTCATGATCGCTTTTGCCTGAGAGTAGCCAAGAAGATTTCAATAATTTGGGTTAATCATCCTTTTTTTTCATCGAAAAGGTGTTCCTTCCAAATTTTGTATAGTAACCTTTTGAAGTGTTTGTTGTAAAAAAGAAGGGGCTTGATCTCAGATAATATTATTTTTAAATGAGGGTGAAAGTGTTAAAGGGTCTAACGGTTTTTCCGATGGGGTATAGAATGTTTCCGCAAGTTCTTTGCTTGTTGGATTTGAATATGGTGTTTTGGGTGAATCGGCATTGATTAAAGCTCCAGTAACTCCTATTAGAAGAGTTTGTTTTATGCTCATAGTTAATTTTACAATAATGATAAATAAGAGAGTATGCCAAGTATATCAATTTTTTTAAAAGATGCAAATTTTGGGAAATTCGTTGATTTTCCTAGTGGGTTTGTTAAAATCTGACTGTTTTAAAGTATTCTATGAAGATGAGAAAGAAAATACGATTGTCAATTACTGCCCTTTTGTTTTTATGCTGATTTTCTCTTTTTTTTGTGAAATCATTTCCTGCTAAACAGCTTTTTGATGATGCGATGAACGTTTTATCTTCAGATTATACTTCTCCAGAAAAGGTTGAATTGGTAGTGTGAGGAGATATCATGCTTTCAAGATGAATTGGACGATGGGCAAAAAATGAGGGCTATGGTCGCATGTTTTCTTGAGAAAACTACAATCCACTTTCACAATTCCCGTGTTATAGTAGTGGAACTTGTTTGCTCTATTTTAATTTAGAGAGTATGTTTTCTGCTAAAGATAATGATCAGCCTAAAGCAGGATTCCTATTTCGTTCTAATACAGGGAATATTCAGACCTTACTTGATCTTCAGGCTAACAATGAATTGGTCCTTTCGCTTGCTAATAATCATACTAATAATGCTGGAGCGGCTGGGGTTTCGCTTACTCGTCAATGGCTTTCGGCACATGAAATCGGCCATTTTTGAGCAGGAAATACTACTTGAGAGGCAGAAAAAATCTATAAAACTCAAAAAAACTGAATCCAATTCTGCTTTCAGGCTTTTTCCTATGATGGAAGACATGGAAAATATGGAGGAGCACCACTAGCTCGAAATCCTTTGAATATCGCTCTCATGACAGGAATTTTAGAAACGATGAAGCAAGAAGCTTGTGATGTGAAAGTGCTAGGTTTGCATCGAGGAGCAGAATATCGTATTAAACCTAATGCATTACAGAGGGAACTTGCCCATCAACTGATAGATGCTGGGGCGGACATTCTTCTCGGAGGACATTCACACGTCCCTTGATCCTATGAAATCTATAATGGAAAGCCTATTTTCTATTCTTTTGGGAACTTTATTTTTGATCAGGATCGATGAAAGAAGGCTACCAAGAAACAATTTGATTATATTTATGATTACGAATTAAAAAGGAAGACAGTCCCTACCTATCTTCCTCTTCTTGTTGAACTAGAAATAAGCAAAACCTGAACTGGAATCCAGATTTCCTCTCCTAATTTTAAAATGGCTCGTATTCAAAAGGGCTTGTTTTCTCCTTTAGATTCAGAGACCTTTTCAGGCATTATCAATCAATTAGTTCTTTAGATGATGTCCTGTGATTTTCATTTCACCACAATTTCTTAGCACCTTAAGGATCATATCTTGAGTTTCTGAGTTTTCTTCCTGTAAAAAAGTATCTCCATGCCAAATTGCGATCTTCAATTCTTTATACGTACTCAATAATTCCTGAACTTCTTGCTCCTCGCTGACTTCAGTCTTGAATTTTTTACTCAAATAAAAAAATAATTGTTCTTTATTAAAGATTCTATGTCAATTCAGAATAAGGCGATTATTAGCAAGGGAGATCTTTGTCATATATAAGTGTAATAACATTAAAGAGCCGGACTGAAAATATTAACTCACAAAATTCTGATCAGCTCTTTTGTAGTTGAAAATTTCTTCTTCCTTGAACCAATGCTTGATCTCAAGTTCCGCTTCCTGAGGATCACCAGAAGCGTGGATTACATTAGGAACTCCTATTCCTTTTTCATCGGCATACACAAATGACATATGGGAAAAATCTCCTCTAATTGTTCCTGGTGCAGCAGACTTAGATTCGGTGGCTCCAGCCATTTTTCTCACTAAGCTTACTGCCTCTACGCCCTCAAGTACCATAGCAATTACGGGACTTCTTTGCATTGCTTCAAGGTTGAGATTAAAAGCTTTTTCTCCACGGCGGGTAATCATCGTTCCAATTGTTTCATAGTGATGATAGAAGAAATCTCTATCAGGTTGTAACATTTTCATTCCTACAATCTTAAGTCCTACCTGCTCAAAACGAGTTAGAACCTGTCCAACAATTCCACGAGAAACTGCATCAGGCTTAAAAATAACAAGTGTTTTTTCTAAATTCATACTCTTTAAAAAAGAAATAAAATCAGCTTCCTTCTATGATTTCGCTTAAAAAATACAAGTGATTTTTTCGTTTTTATTTTCTCTTGCATTTTATTTGTAAAACAGTATAAGTTCAAGCGCGAATTTGGAGATGATTGGGGAATCGTCTAATGGTAGGACACCGGACTTTGACTCCGTTTGTCCAGGTTCGAATCCTGGTTCCCCAGGTCTTATAAATAATGCGGAGTAGAGAAACGGTATCTCGTCGGGCTCATAACCCGAAGATAGGTGGTTCAATTCCATCCTCCGCAACCAAATAATCGGGAGTAGCTTAATTGGTAGAGCATCAGACTCTGAATCTGGGGGTTATAGGTTCGAGTCCTATCTCCCGAGTATTAAATCAACTTCTGCCGGGATGGTGGAACTGGTAGACACGCTTGGCTTAGAACCAAGTGCCTTACGGTGTGCAGGTTCAAGTCCTGTTCCCGGTAGTTGGTTTGATTAACAAGAATAAAAAATCAGATTTTATAGCTTTTGGATTGATATTATTGTCTTGTAATTAAAATATCTTCCATAAAAAGTGAAAAATCTCTTGAAAATGGGTCTGAATTTTGTATAGTAGCTCTCGTAAATCTCAATCCGAGGTAGCTCAGCGGTAGAGCAGATGGCTGTTAACCATTTGGTCGTGGGTTCGATCCCCACCCTCGGAGGGTTTATACTTTATTCATTATCTCTTTTTCAATGCCAATCAAGAAGTCCGCAGTTAAAGCTATGAATAGATCTCAAGTTCTCGCAAAGAGAAACTATGATTTCAAATTAAGGATGAAAATGGCGATGAAAAAATTCCTCAAAGGGGTAGAAGCTAAAGAAGCTTTGACAATTGAGGATTTGAGTAAAGTGTATAAAGCTATTGATAAGGCAGCTAAGGTGGGAATTATTAAGAAGAGAAATGCTGCTAGAAAAAAGGCAAGAGTTTCAAAGGCTTTTGATACTCTTAAGAAATAGTCCATTAGGGACTTTAAATGCCAGCTTAGCTCAATTGGTAGAGCAACCGCCTTGTAAGCGGTAGGTTGTCGGTTCAATTCCGACAGCTGGCTCCATTAGTTAGATGATATTCGGAGCTGGGGTGGTAGTTCAGCCGGCTAGAACGCCTGCCTGTCACGCAGGAGGTCGAGG
>ERZ773197.541-NODE-541-length-29738-cov-13.845299_pt1 | contig 29738 bp, 32 predicted proteins | sample MGYA00580999_ERZ773197 | MGnify/ENA primary metagenome ERZ773197 (study PRJEB29015, sample SAMEA2738166) | human oral metagenome | biome: human oral; feature: human-associated habitat; material: saliva | place: China | collected 2185 ...
CTTTTTTTGTGCATGAAAAAAGCTGTCGCACATGATTTATGTGCGACAGCCCCTTGCACGCTTTTGTCTTCCGTCAAGCTTTCTTTGCCAGCCTCACTCGCTCAAGTAATACTCGATATGCACCTCGGCACTCATCTCCAACATGCCCGGCGCGATTGGCGTCGGAGCTGCATCGGCGGCCATGAGCATCTTTGCACCCGCGCTGCGCTCAGCGAACGGATAGGTGTTCTCCGATACGGCCTTCAGTCCGACGACGCGCCTGCCCAGAGCGGCGGCAAGCTCGTCCGCCTTCTTTCGGGCTCTATACTAAATGTCATGGAGATACATTTTTATGTATCGACATGGCATTTATTTTTTTGCGAGGAGGAGGGGTTATGCACACAGATAAGTTTATGGACTATATCGACAATCTTCCCAAGGACTGCATCGAAATGAAGACGGATCAAAAGATACAGTTCCATCTGCCCAAGGAAAAGCAGATATGTCCATCGTGCGGATCGGCACATGTGTTGGTTAATAATTATCACTGCCAGACTTTGCAAAAGTTGAATACGGACGTGACGTATGTGTACAATCACCGGCGCTATCGGTGTGCGGATTGTGGCAAGACCTTTACCGAGAGTGCGCCGTTTATTGCACCATATCAGCGCACTCTGGCGAATCCGCTGCGACAGGCTAGAGCGCGTAAAAAGCTGACGCAGAACCAAGTGATAGAGGCCTGCGGCATACCGTACCATGTCTACAAGGCCTATGAGGCAGCCAATGCAACAATACCGCCGCTGCTGACTGCGTTGAAAATCGCCCGCTTCTTGGATGTTGATGTACAAGATATTTGGGGAGATGCCATCACATGAGCTCAACAAATCATCTGAAAGAGCTGCGTAAATCAAAAGGTAAGCTGCAGGCAGAGATAATTGCAGCTGTCGGCATCAGCAAAAGTAGTTATATCCGCTACGAAAGAGGATGCACTTTGCCGGATGTACTATCCGCCATTGCCATTGCTGATGCGTTGGATATTGTCGATATACGCGAAATTTGGGACAGGAGTGATCATGACAAACAAGTATAGAAAAGCCCGCATCGGCGGCAGACCGATGCGGGCTTTCGGGAAAACAATGAACCCACCGCTTAAAGTAAGTTCCATTGGTTCTTTTATGGTAGCAAAACTAATGGTGAAGCGCAAGGGGGAATTTACGTTAAATTTTCGTGACAGACCAGATGGGATGTGGAAGCATTGGACAATCAAGAATCACTCTATGCGCTGCAGCAAGAGAATGCCGCATTGGAGCAAAAAATACAATATCTTGAAACCATCATTGAGACACATCATGTCACGAAATTCGACACGAATCTTGGGAAGCTTAAACTGGATATACGTTCCGGCATCCGCCAGATCGCGGCAGAATTTCAGGCGATGGAATACGATCCAGCGAATGCAGAGCGTATTAAAGATTTGATTTGCTATATGCAGCAGGTCATTGCGGAATTGGAGAAGTTTCTCTATTTAGCAAAATAATAACCATTGGAGGGAAAGCTAATGAAAACCATCAGTTTCATCAACCTCAAAGGAGGCGTGGGAAAAACCACCGTATCAACGAATCTGGCCTATTTGCTCGCAGAATCGTGGGAACTCTCGGTGCTTTTCATCGACAACGACAAACAGGGTAATGCCTCGCGTTGGTTCGGCGCTGACGAAGCGAAAGGGACGTTGGCCAACATTCTGATGGACGGAGCAAAGGTGAGCGACGTCATTCAGCATTCGCGGATTCCTAACATCGACTTTGTAGCGGCCGACATGGGGCTGCTGGAAGCAAATTTCCAAGTCTTGAGCGAGCAGGAAGAGCGACAGGACATCCTGTTAAAAAACGCTTTGGCTGAAGTGGCAGATCGCTACGACATCTGCATTATAGACAATCCCCCGGACATCAACATGAGCGTGTTCAATGCCTTAATGGTGACAGACGATGTAATCATCGTAACGTTGCCGGAGGCGGACAGCATCGAGGGCATCCGCAAAATAGAGGAGCAGATCCACGACGTGAAAAAATTCCATCCGGCATTATCCGTCCGGGGCATCCTCGTGAACCAATATATTTCCTATCCAGGATTTAGCAATACGCTCGACAATGCGGGAAGTGCAGGCATTCCCTTATTCCGCACGCGCATATCCTACGCGACGCGCAATGCCAAGCACGGACTCATGACAGCCAGCCGTGACGGCAAGAGCATCTACGAGGTTTGCCCGAATTGTCGTGTGGCGCGGGACATCATGCGTTTCGCGGAAGAGCTTTTAGGATGAGAGGTGACGATGATGGAAAAGCTTATGGAAACCACGATTACGACGAACGGCGGCAAGCAATATCGGGTAATTCTTAACGGTTGTGGGCAAGAGACGCCGTCGTTTCCATTCCATTTGTCTGTGCAGACAGATAAGGACGAGCCTTTGGGCATATACACTGATCTGGATAATGGTCATTATCAGCTCGTAAACATGATAGCGGGAATTATCCAAGATATGGGTGCGGAATGCACCAGCGTCACAAAGATTTACGATTGAAGGAGGCGCACTATGAAAAAGCATAAGGGAAGCATGATTGCCTATTTGAACAAGGTCACGCGGGATGCGGTGCGCCCAACGGATGGATATGTGGTGCAGCAGATTGATGTAGAGAGAATCATCCCGAATGAGAAAAATTTCTACTCGATCACAGGCATCGAGGAAATGGCGAATGCTCTTGCGGTTTCAGACAATATGCCGCCTCTGGATGTCGTCGATAACGGCGACGGAACATATCGTTTGATTTCCGGCGAGCGGCGCTTATCGGCTACGCTTTACCGCATGGAACGCGGTGAAATGGAACATGCTGAGCTTCCCTGCCATGTATTGCCGGAGTTTCAGGCAACGGGCGCACTTACAGCGGAGCAGGCAGAAACCTTGGCCATCATCATGGCCAATAACTATCGGCACAAGTCTCCATTGGATCAGCTCAATGAAATCAAGGAATTGGAGCCGATTGCGAAAGCCATATACCAAGAAGCGAAAGAGAGCGGCGATTTACAGGAGGACGACGGAAAAGTTATGAAATTCCGCACCTTCTTCGCAAGGCAGATTCTTGATGTGTCACCAACGAGCCTGCAGCGACTGCAAGCTTTGACGCAGCTTTCGGAGAAAGCAAAAGCGGCTTTTGAAGAGGGATTGATCGGCAAGACTGTTGCAGCAGAACTCGCCACGTTGCCGAAAGACGAACAGGAGATATTTATCCAGAAGGTACGCGACGGCAAATGCAGCGGCAGTTATGCCGAAGTCAAAGATTGGATGAACGATAGAAAACGCGATAAGGAGGAAAAGGATTCGTCCATGCCGCTTTGGGACGAATCCGGCGAAGCAACGGGAGAAAGCGCGCAGGAATCGGTACGCAGCACTGAAACCTCGGAAATTGATAGCGAGGATGAAGTCACGGAAGCCGAAGAAAACGTGGAAATAAACGATGAGGATGATCTGAGCATAACAGAGCCGCTGCCGCAAGCCGCAGAGAAATCAGAAGAGCTGATTCGAGAGCCTACTGCCGCTCCATCGCCTTCCGCATTATCGGTTGGACAGGCGGAAAAGGAAGCCAATCGCTGGGTAGCGGAGCGCTTGCAGGCACTTGTCGATGAGGTCGAGGCAAAGATCCTCGCAGCGGAAGAAGCGCAGCAGCTGATCGACGCAGCGCGCTGGGAAGTGCGCCGTTCGGCGATTCGTCTCATCATTGAGACGATCAGCTAAGGATGGGAGGAAATAACGCATGGGCTTTCTGAAAAAATTCCAAGACGCAAAAAAGGAAGTGACCGCAGAGGCGCTTAAGGCAGAGGAATTACAGATATTGCCAGTTGAGCATAAGTCGAAAGTACAGCTATTACAGGAAGAAAATGAGTGGTTGAAGATGATTCTGCGCGACTGCGAGAATAGGCGCGTCAATGTGCAGAAGAAGCGCATCGTCGATATGACGAGGCCGCAGCCGTGTGAGAAAATCGAGTGCTTATCGCCAATTATGTGGCATGCAAAGCTCTCAGAGGAACTTGACAAGATTAAGAATGAGACGCTGAAACTTTCGCAGATCATAGGGACGGATTCGGATGAAATTCACAAGACTGAGGCTCGTATCGCAACAAAACTCACAGAACTGGTAACGATTTGCACTTCATGGCTGCATTACGGTTTGATGTATGATGAGCATTTGCGAGGCAAACTCCAGAAACGCGTCAATGAAAAGAACCTTCGTCACGGAAGTATTAGGGATGATGATGTACTTCTCATGCAGCATAAGGCAGAATAAGCCAGCGTGGACGCAGTTCGAGTGAATGGGAGAATGTGCAATATGATAAATTCTGGCTTACTGAGTAGCGAATCCAGTATATGGGAAACGCCGCAAGATTTTTTAACATACTGGATAAGGAATTTGGTTTTAGTATTGACGTTTGTGCCTTGCCGGAGAATGCGAAATGTGCTCGCTATTACACGCCTGCTGACGATGGATTGTCTATGGCGTGGGAGGGCATTTGCTGGATGAATCCTCCGTATGGCCGACAGATTGGGCGCTGGGTAGAAAAGGCTTATCATGAGGCAAAATACAGACGGGCTACCGTTGTATGCCTGCTTCCGGCAAGGACAGATACGCAGTGGTTTCAAGATTTTTGTCTGAGATCCAAAGATATTCGCTTCATCCGTGGTCGTCTGAAATTTGGTGGAGCGAAAAATAGTGCGCCATTTCCGAGTGTTGTAGTCGTCTTTTCGCAAGAAACGATCATCTAAAAGGAGGCGCCGTCATGATTAGCGGCAAACTCGGCTACAATCCAAAAACCAAGCGCTACGGGCTGCTCGTGGCCGATCTCTGGGAGCATACGGGCTTGCATTGCGGCGAGCGTTTGGAAATACAGGTCGATGGCGCGTGGATCGGGACGCGCATGGAGCTGAATCCAAAGCGGCAATGGTATCTGGCGGATACCCCGTATTGCGGAGATTTGGAAAATATCAAGGCGCGCGTTTCGCGCGCGCTGCAAGAATCCGGGTGATATATTGTGCACAGTAAAAAAATGTCTATAGGGGCTATAAGCGTGCTTTTCCTGCTGATCTTTTCTGTCATAGTTCATGCAGCGGAACTGCCCGTCACATCGCCTTTCGGCTGGCGCGTACATCCCATCACAGGGGCATGGCGCTTTCATACGGGCATCGATCTTGGATATGACTACGGCACGCCCATTCCGGCCATGTTCGATGGTTTCGTGGTGCAAAGCGGAGATTATTTTGACGGCTACGGCAATCAAGTCCTGCTGTATCATCCGGCGCTTGACGCATACACGCGCTACGGACACATGTCATCGGTTGCCGTAGGTACGGATGCTTGGGTGATGCAAGGGCAGTGCATCGGCTATGTCGGCTCGACAGGCAACTCGACCGGGCCACATCTGCACTTGGAATATATCGTACGCGGCGATGACGGAAATTTTATCTATGTCGATCCGTTGCTCCTTTGGCAATAGGAAGGAGATGAATCTGTATGGCAAGCCTCTTGATGGACGAATATCCCTTGATGGTGTCGCCGTGGCTCGCGAAGGAGATCGGGCTCAACGAGGCGATATTTCTCCAGCAATTGCGTTTCTGGGAAAGCAAGAACATGGGGCGTGTGGATGAGGACGGAAGGCGCTGGATATACAACTCCATCCCCGCGTGGTTGGAGCAGTTCCCTTTCCTTTCCGAGCGTACGCTGAAGCGTGTATTGACGAACCTTGAAAATACGGGGCTCCTTCTGACGACGACGCGCTTCAATCGCCCTGCCGATCGGACGAAATCATACGCCATAAACGAAGATATGCTCTTGGCGTATGACGAGCGTTATATGGCGGATAAACTGCTGCGTCGGAAAAAAGCTGCTGTCAGGAAAAGTGCAGAGTATGATTTTCTGTCTGAAGAAAGCGCGTCAGGGCAAAAAGGTCAAAGTGTCTCGACCAAGGTGCCAAAATGGCACAATGCAGAAAATCAGGGCGCAGAGGGATTTTCAGATGAAAAAGGTCAAAGTGTCCTGACCAAGGTGCCATTTTGGCACGATGGAAAGTGCCAAAATGGCACCTTGGCAGAAGAGGCTGCAAAGCCAGATACAGCAAGGCTTCAGGGTACCTCCTCGCGCGCGCGCGTAACACAGACTACAACACAGACTAACGTAAAGACAACAGAAACAGAACAAACAGAAGAGGCTATAGTATGCACGCCTGAAAAGGAAAAATCGGCGACAGCTGTATCAGAAACAGCAGAAGCGGCAAATTCTGCCTCGCAGGATGCTGTTGTTCCCGAAGATTTTTGTGTTTCTGTTTTAGCGCGCTGCGATGAGCTCGGCATCGAGCACGCATCCGCGCAGAAGTTCATGCGCCAGTACGGCGCCGAGGCGGTGCAGCAAAAGCTCACGCTGCTGCGAAAAGCCTGTAAGACACAGCGCATACAAAATCCTTCCGGCTGGCTTTATACGGCACTTTCAAAGGATTTCGCTCCTCCGCAGTGGGAGCTCGATGAAAAGCGCCGGCGCGAGAAGCTCCGAAAGCGCAGAGAAGAACGACGGCAAGAACGCGTGCGCTGGAGCGAGCCCGAGTGCGAAAGAGATGAGCCTGTGAAATCCATCGACGAAATGATTGCCGAAACCACAGGCGATGATCCTGATTCCGTCCGTTGGCGAGAAATGCTTATACGCAGCAAAAATATGCAGGAACGGCTCCGGCAGGAAAAAGCTGCTGCACAGGACAGCAACGGAGAAAGGGCGTCGCCCTGAGGAGGTGATTTCATGCAGGTAATCAAACGCCCCGATCTTGGCCGCGAGCTTGCACAAGAAACATTGCGACGCGCCTTCAGCAAGCATCGGCTGCCGCTCACCATGGAGGAGCTGGCATCTCTTTGCGCCCGTGAAACGCGGCCGCGCATCCTTTCCGGCTATCTGCGCTGGCAGCGCGAGGAAATCAATTGCATTTTGGCGCATGTGCTGCTCACTAACGCCGAGCCGCTTGTAGCAGAGTTTTTGCGTCGCCATTACGGCGAAGAACGCAGCATCCGCTATCTTTCGCTGCGCCTTCCGGCATCGGAGAGACAGCTCTATTCGCTGCATGAGCGGTTCCTGCAGCGCCTATCGTCGCTTCTCTTCTACCGTCCGAGCATGGCGGAAGCCTATTTCCCCATGGTCATCGTCAATCTACTCGCCGTGCTTGACGTGCGCCTTGGTACTTTTGCCTTGCGCGCGGAGATACCTGTCGCCGAGGGATGGCTTACTGCACTTTATGATGCTCGTCACCGCGCCCGCGAGCTCCTTTCCTTCATGGATTCCTTTCTCGGGCAAACACCGAAAAACGATGTGTACCATCGCATCGTGTGCTGCAAGCTGGCTGCACCTTTTACGACTGCCGAAGAGCTTGCAGCCCGTGTGCAGGAAACATCGGCAAGTTCCGTGCATGTGTACCTGCGCCAATATCAAGGGCAGGTGGCCAGTATTCTAGGCATCGCTGTCGCAGGCGAAGGCCTGCCCGAATCTTGAACTAAGCCAAATAAAAAGTTCTCTCGCTGTAAAAATGTGCAGTTTTTTAATTCTGCAAGGATGTATGCTTGATAGCAGAAGTTCTTGACAGAATGCGAGGGATGAAGATGGAAGGTCGCAGGCGATTCCCGAGGCCACGGGAGCAGCCATGGCTATGGTGCATTTTGCTGTTTGCCGTCGTCGTTTTGGCCGCACAAGTCGCAGGGGTGGAGATCCGAAAGCCAGATATGCTCGTTTGGAACAGTACGGCGAGCTTACCGCGCGGACTGTACCTTGCGATTCCGAAAGATCCGGCAATAGGCGACATCGTGGTATTCGAGCCAACGGAGCTTGAGCGTCGCTACGCTGTTGCCCGGGGCTATCTGCCGCGCCCGAACGCGAACTTTTTGAAGCGCGTAGGCGCGATGCCCGGCGATATATACCGCGTGGCTAAGGACGGCACGTTCACGATCAACGGGGCATACATCGGTCAGGCAGAAGAGCGCGACAGCAAAGATCGTCCCTTGCCGCAGCTGGTGCGGGAGGTGGATTACGTCGTACCGTCGGGCGAATTTTTGCCCATTACGAATGTCACAAGGAGTTTCGATGGCCGCTATACGGGAACGGTGCCGCTCAAAAATATCAAGTCAGTGGTCATTCCGCTTTTGACCGCTTGGTAAGGAGCGAGGCGATGCAAAAGCAAATGCGGGTGAAATCATGGCAGTGTCTCGGCTGCACAGACTATCAGGATAGGCTTGTCCCCCTCGTCCATCAAACGCTTTCAGCGCTTGGCGGCAACAGCGTGTATGCCGAATATGCCATCGCCGATGCGGCAAAAAGCCTTGCAGGCGGTAAGAACATAGAAATCTCCCTCAAGCTCTATATCATTTCCGGCGATCTGCGCGTCATCTTACGCGCTGACGACGGGAACTTTCCCATACATGAGCTCTGCCATCAAGCGCATATCGCGCGCAGGAAGTTTCCATCACTGCCATGGCAGAGCTGGGCGAACCGAACGGGCAGACGCAGCCTTCTGAGCATCCTTACGCCCGTGAAAAGTGCTTGCTTTTCTTTGAGCGGCAAAAAGATTGTGCTGCTCTTTCGCTACCCGTTCAGCAAGGATATGCTCTCCTATCCGCTCGGGAAGCTTATGGAAAAACTTTTTTGGGAGAAGGATGACGTCATTTTTCAAGAAGACGGGAGGAAGTTATGAATATCATGCCCTATCAGGCGGAAAAGGAGAAACGGCAAGCCTTTATCTATGGTTCTGCCGTCGGCGGTATCGTCGGCTTCGGCATCGCCTCGTTTTTGCTTGCTGCAGGAGGCATCGTCCTCTATCCTAAGCTTGCCATGCAGGAGACGCATGTGCCGCAGGCAGCCGTAGAGCCGTACGATGTTGCGACAAGCTCGCTCTTTTGGAAAGAAAATTTCCTGCCAAAGCCTGCGCTTGCCGTATCGACACAAACACCGACACAGCAAGGCGGTGTGGTGCAGGCACGACAGATCAGCGGACAGAGTGCAGGCACAGGCGGCCCCGTTTCGGCAAGCATCCCGCTTCCGAGCGTACCGATCGCGCCAACTATTCCGGCCATACAGGCAACAGCCGTCGGAGACGCTTCGACGCAACAAGCAATAGTACAAGCGGTTCCCGCTGCACCGGCGCAAGCGACGGAGGTCGTACCGAAAGCGGCTGCAGCCTCCGTTGTCACGCAAGGATCCAACTATCAGGACGGGCGCATCGCCTTTATTGGCGGCGAAGATGTCCCCATCCAGTCGTATGAGAACGGTACACGCTAAAGGAGAAATTTATGGCCATCAATCTATTCAAACAGCCCGAGAAATTCTCGGACACCAGCAATCTTAGAAGTCCTGCCACTCCGGCAGAGAGGGCGCGTGAAGCCATGGACAGGCGCATCGGTGACGTTGTTGTGCAAAGCTATAATTGGCGGCGAATCGCCCTCGGGCTTTTGGTTGCCTGCATCGTCCTTTCCATTGGCTTCACCGTGCAATCCTTGAAATCTCGTGTCGTTCCCTATGTCGTGACCGTCGACAAGTCTACGGGAGAGGTTGAAAAGGCGGGAGCTTTCGTATCGCAAGATTACACGCCGCAGGAAGCAGAGACGCGCTACTTCATTGGCCAATTTATTCAAAACGCAAGAAACATTCAGCTCGATCCCGTTCAGCAGGAGAAAATGCAGAAAAAAGCCTTCGCTTTTCTCACACAGGCGGCAGGACAGAAGTATGCGGCTATCCAGCAGAATGAACATTTTGCCGAACGCTATGCGAACTATACCGTCCAAACGAAGATCAGCAGCATTGAAAAAATTCCTGACACCGATTCCTATCATGTGTCGTGGACGGAAGAAGAGTTCCAGATTGCGACGGGCAAGCAGGAAACCAAGAATTATCAGGCAGTGTTTTCCGTGACTGTCATTCCACCAAAGGATGACAAGACGCTGCTCATCAATCCGCTCGGACTCTACATATCCGATCTGAACTTCTCGGCGGAAATAGGCTCAAAGGCAGCCAAAAACCAGCAGCAATCCCAAAGTGCAGCACCGGCAGCAGAACCGCAGACGGCATCGCAGACTGCGCATGGAAATCCATAAGGAGCGTGCCTGTCGTCCAATCGTATTTTAATACTAGGTGTCCAATTTGGACACCTGAACGAATGATAAAGATATTCATGTTTTAAGGAGGATTCCCATGACAAACAAAACCGTGAAAAAGCGTCTTGTGACAGCCATCATGCTCGGCCTTTTGGCGGCCGGAACGGGAAGTATGCAGAGTACGGCTCTCGCTGCGACTTCTGCAGAGGACGCAGCTGCGGAAGGCGCGGCAAGAACGATTCCGTCGGCGGAGGAAACCTTGGCGAAATTCCACCAAGAGCGCCTCGCAAGGGATGCGGAAGATACGCCGGTGGAGAGCGCACAGACGAAGGCGCCGTCACGCACAGAACGGCTGCGTGCTGTTGCTTCTGAGGTGGATGACCTGCGTTCCGATATTCAGTCCGTGAACCTCACGCAGACGCAGATTCTGAACATCCTCGATCGTTTGGAAAACCGTTTGCATGAACTCGAACAGGAGCAGGAGCGCGAATATAAGGCGATTCCTGCGCCGTCCTCCTATTCCCTCGTCAACCCTGCGCCGGGCAACGAGCGCGTGAGCTACACGCAGGATGCCATCAATTCCCAAGGCAATTCGACGATGGTGTTCACCTATGCACCGGAGCAGCTCTATAAAATCTATTGCCGGCGCGGTTACTTGACCGATCTTGCCTTCAAAAAGGGCGAGGCGATCCAGTTTGTCGGCGGAGGCGATACGGCGGGCTGGTCTGTCTCGACGACGACGGTCGACGGCACGGCACATCTCTATATCAAGCCGATCGTGGAAACCTCGACGACAAACCTCATTGTTACGACTACCAAGAGGAGCTATCAGCTCATCTTGAACACATCGAATTGGTACAATCCAATGGTTTACTGGACGTATGGCGCGGAAGATCATGCCGATGCGCTGCTGCAGAAGCAGCAGGATAATGCGCTGCGCACGGGAAGCGTCGGCGTGACGAGCGTGGAAGATCTCGATTTCAACTACAAGGTGTCGGGAAAGAACAAAGAATACAAGCCGGAAGCCGTCTTTTCCGATGGGCAGAGGGTTTATCTGAAATATGCCACGCTCCCCAAGCAGCAAGTTCCCATCTTCATTCAAGAACAGGGGAGAAAAGGTATGACATTGGTCAACTATCGCCAGAAGGATAACTATTACATTATCGAAGCGACGTTTGAAAAAGCGCAGCTTCGCGTGTCGGAGCGCGAAACGGTGACGATCGAAAAGAAGAGGTGAGAGCATGGCGAACTTTGAAATGGGAAAGATCGGCGATTATTTAAAAGCGTTCCAGACATATTTCAAGCGCAATAAGCGGGGCAGTCGGACGACAGACGAGGAGGAGGCCGAGAAAGATCGCGAAGCGCAGGAGTTTGCGGGTGACGCGCAAGACGAGTCCCCAGGCGATGTCCGACTAAATAGCGGGAAGCACAAGCAGGTCTTCGGCATCCGCAAGAAGCTCATCGGTTTCGTTCTCCTGTTTTTCGCCCTCGCCTTTGCCGGCGGCTACCTGATGACGAACGATGATGCGGAGCAGACGGCAAAGAAACCGCGCCCTGCCTCAAAGGCAAGCGAAACGACAGAGCCGTCCCGCAAGGGAGCGGAAACCAGTACATCTACCGAGATGAGCTATCAGGATCTTCGTGCTCTTGATCAGAAGAACGGCGCAAAAAATCAAGCGGCGAAAACGGCTTCTGCTCAGACGGCAGGAACGAATGCGTCCGGCATAAATCCTGCGATGGGAAGCAATCCGAACAGTAACGAGGCAACCTTGCGAGCTATCCAACAAGCGCAGCGACCGGCACTTTCCGTGCCTACGCCGGCAATTCCTGCAACATCGGAAAATGGCGGCAAAGATGCGCAGCCTTCCACTGCACAGAAAGAAGAGCAGGAGCGAGAAAGCCGTTACAAGTCCGCAATCGCCTTCGCTCTCGGGCAAGGCAGCGCAACTGCGGCGAGTGCGCCCGCTGCGCCTGCTGCAGCGGAAGACAGCGCCGGAACAGCGCTTTTGACTGAAGCCTCTGCGCCCAACGCCAACACTGTGCAGTCGGCGAACCTGTCCTACACATCCGGCAATCCCTACGTCCTGCAGGCAGGAACACTCATCCCTGCCATGCTCTTTTCCGGCATAAATACGGACACGCCCGGCGCTGTTACAGCGCAGGTGAGTGCCGACGTTTACGATTCCCTGACCCACAGCAATCTCCTTATCCCGGCAGGTTCGCGTCTCATTGGCACTTACTCTGATGCGGGCACGGAGAACGGGCGCGTTTCCGTGACGTTCAACTCGCTCATCTTGCCCAACGGCAATACCTATGACATAGGTTCGAGCATGACAGCGGTTGACGGCGGCGGTTACAACGGCATCGCAGGCAAGGTGAATCGACATACGATGCGCGTCATGGGCGCAGGATTCTTATCGAGCGCCATCGCTGCGCTCGGTTCTATCGCTTCCGGCAATTCCGCAGGGCAAGCAAGCTACACTGGCGGGCAAATTGCCATGCAGGGTGCTATGGCGAATCTCATTCAGTCGGCATCGGGCATGATTTCCCGCGCTGCGTCGGCAAAACCTACCGTGACCGTTGAGCCGGGACACACATTCCAAATCTACGTCAAGCAGCCGATTTCCTTCGGCGCGGCATCTTATTAAAGGAGTCCGTACATGGAAGGATGGAACAACATCGACGACAAGGACAAGCCGAGGTTCGTTGCAATCTGCCTCGCCATTGCGGCTGTCGCTTACATCGGTGCGAACTGGATTGCGACACAGCTCGTTGCGGAAACCTTCAGATACAGCCCACTCCTCACAGGCGAGCTGTTCGACCATATCTATCAGCCGTTTGCCATAGACGCATGGCGAAGCGATCCCGAGCTTTCCCGTGCCATGGCACGGACACTTTCCCAATACGCCTTTTTCCAGTGGTGTGTCTATGCGCTCGGCGCGTTCTCCTGCTATCAGGTGTACCGCAATATGTCACGCATGACGAGCCATGGAACGGCGGATTTTGCAAAAGAGAAGGACATCAAGGCGGCAGGATTGGCTTCAAAAGAAACGGGCTTCGTCGTCGGACGAAACCCGTTCAACAGCAAGATCATGCTCCACAACGGACCCGAGCACATCCTGCTCGTCGCGCCGACGCGCTCCGGCAAAGGCGTCTGCAACATGGTGCCGACAGGCATCTGCTGGAAGCACAGCATTTTCTTCTTCGATCCCAAGGGAGAGCTGTGGAACTTCACGGCAAGTTGGCGCAAGGAGCACATGCACCAGCGCGTCATGAAGTTTGAGCCGCTTTGCAAGGACGGCAGCGCCGCGAAGTGGAATCCGTTCGCTGAGATCGACTTCCAGTCCTTTGAGGAACTAACGGATGTATCGACCATCTCCGAGATGATGGTCAAGACAGGCGAAGGCGGCAGCAAAGATCCTTTCTGGGAAAACTCCGCTGCCGCGCTCGTCAACGGCGCAATCCTGCACCTTCTATACAAACACCACCAAGAGCGCAGGCTTCTGCCGTGCCCTTCCGATGTTATGAGCCTCCTGTCGTCACCGGGCATGAGCACCGATCTGCTCTTTGCTACGATGAAGACATATCCGCATATTTCCAAAGATGAGTTTCTGGAGAGAAACGGGAAAAAGAATGTCCTCAAGGAGATTTACGGCGAATACATCGAAGATTTTCGTCCCTTCGCCCTTGCCTGCCAAGAGTTTTCTGTCGCCGTCAAAAAAAACGAGGAGCAGGCGCAGAAATACGAAGAAGCCTTGCAGCAAGGAAGAAGCGATGTAGAACCGCCGGAAAGCAACTTGAGCCTCCTGCAGAGGACGCTGCGCGAACTTGAGGAACATGGCGCTGAGTTCGACTTCTCGCCTCCCGATTTCACGGGCGCGAAGAACAAGCAGGAAATTGATGCGGCAATACAAGTGACGCCGCCTTGGCACTTTCTGCTTGTGCACCCGAAGGTTGCTGAAGCGGCGGCCAACATGTACAACGGCGCTGAACAGACCCGCGCTTCCATCATGCAGACAGCGCAGACCTCGATGGCGGTCTACCAAGATCCGCTCGTCAAAAAGAACACGGCTGTTTCCGACTTCTCCCTGCGCGATCTCCTCGATCCGTCGGGAGAAGTCTCGCTTTATCTCGTGCTGCAGCCGAACGACATCGACAAGCTGCGCCCCGTCCTGCGCCTCTTCGTGAACACGATGCTCGCGAAGCTCGTGCGCGATATGAAGTTTGATACGAACGAAGAAAGCGGCAAGAAACCGAAAAAGCAGAGGCTTCTCCTCATGCTCGATGAGTTTCCTCAGCTTGGCCGGCTTGAATCCATTGAAAAGACGCTCGCCATCTGTGCGGGATATGGCGTAAAGATCTGCATCGTTGCACAGAGCATGGGACAACTCAACAAGATTTACACGAAGGACAATGCCATCCCCGGCAACTGTCACGTCCAAGTCTACTTTACGCCGACCTTGGAAGACGGTGGCGGTACGGCCAAGACGCTTTCCGATACGCTCGGCGAGCGCACGATTCATTCACAGTCCAAGAGTACGAACGGCAAGATGTTTGAAGGCTCGGTGTCCACCTCGCAGATTGCACGAAAACTCATGACACCGGATGAAGTGCGCCGGATGCCCGATGACCGCGAACTTGTTTTTGTCGCAGGTTTTCGACCGATTTATGGCAAGAAGATTCGCTACTATGAAGAAAAGTTCTTCACAGACCGTGTGAAAGCTCCACCGGCCTTTTCTGACACCTGCACCAAAGTAGAATCCTACGCGCAGCTCTTCGCCGTCCACGCCGCTGACCTTGCACAAATCCGCAAGAGACAGCAGGATGTCAAGGCGGCAAAAGAAAAGGCGGAGAAGTGCCAAGGGCATACTGCCGAGAACAAAACCATCAAGGCGCTGCAAGAAGAAACCGAATTGAATCTTACTGCTGCCGAAAGGGAGAAACCGCTGCAGGAAAAAGTCCGACTGCAGAAATCAGCTGCACCGAAAGAAAGAGACGTGAAAGAAGTTGAAGCGAAAGAAGTCGGCACTCCCGACACTCGAAGGGAAGATCAAGAAGGGCTTGAAGAAAAAGCCGCAGTCAATCTCTGCGAAAGCAGAGGCTCTTTGGAAGACGCACAGCCCGAAGACGCGCAGACGATGAGCGAAAAGGTCAATCCGTATGTGGAGAACTATGCGCATTTCCTTGAAACCATTGTCAAACCTATGACACAGAAAGGATAAAGAACGTGGCGGAATTCAATGAAGAGGTGAAGGAGCGCCGCTTGAAGGTGCTCGAAATGAGTCTGGGGACATCCGTCATGCACTACATGCACGACGACAATGTGACCGAGGTCATCGTCAATCCGGATGGAAAGCTCTGGGTTGACACCTTCGACAATGGCTTTCAAAATACAGGCATCGTCTTGGACAGCGAAGAGACGAAGCGCGTCATCTACGCGGTCGCCGACCTTTCGGGACAAGTCATTGACTTGAAGGAAGATCCGTCGCTGCAGGCGGACATCCCGGAATCACGCCTTTTTGCCAACTGCCGTTTTCAAGCGGAACTGCCGAATATCGTAGAAGCGCCAAGCTTCAACATCCGCAAGCATTCCAAGCAGGTGTTCACCCTAGAAAATTACGTCAAGCAGGGAACTATGAGCAAAAAGCAATGCGAAGTCATCATGGAAGCCATCCATGCCAAGAAGAACATCATTGCGGCAGGCGGCACGGCTTCCGGCAAGACGACGCTTCTGAATGCCATCCTTGCCGAGATTTCCAAACTCGATGAACGTGTCATCACCATCGAGGACACGAAGGAACTCAAGTGTACGGCACAAAACAAGGTCGCACTGACGACGACGGACACCGTAGATATGGAAAACCTTCTTAGAAAGACGCTGCGTCTCTCGCCGAACCGTATCGTTGTCGGCGAGGTGCGCGGCAAAGAGGCGCTGATCCTCATGGATGCGTGGTCAACTGGCCACCGAGGCGGCTGTTCCACCGTGCACAGTGACAGCGCTGCAGACACGCTTTTTCGCTTGGAAGACCTCGTGAGCCGCGTATCGCTATCCACGCAGCAGGCCGGCATCGCACGCGCCATCGATGTCATCGTCTACATCGCACGAAGAGCCACATCAAGAAAAGTGGAAGAAGTCCTCGCCATCGACGGCTGGGACAGGGAGAAGGGTGAATACATCACGCATCGACTCGATGCAGAATAAATGAATGTAAAAACGAAAAAATTCAGGTGTCCAATTTGGACACCTGAATTAAATAAAAATTAAAAAGAGAGATTTGCTATGGATGAACAATTTCAAACTAGGTAAAAGAAAGAGGCTCTCACGCGTTACACGAACTGAGCCGTGGTGTCGCAAGCAACCCCTTTTTTCTAGTATACAAATTGAATTTATTCTAGTCAAACATATCATCCCTTGAAAAATTTTCTTTCGCTGTAAAAATGTGCAGTTTTTCAATACTGCACGTTTTTATAATAGTATTATGGGGATTTTCCCTGGTAATCTCATCTATTTTCAAACATCAAGGAGGAAACCATCATGAGTATCAAAGAGAACATCCAGAAGAACATCCGTGAGAACGTCGCTGCCGTCAAGGGCATCACGAAGGACGACGTGAAGTCCTTCTGCAAGAACAACTGGGTGCCGCTTCTGCGCATCGGTGTGTTCTGCGCCGTATCTGTCCTTGCATCCGACAACAGCGTATTTGCCAACAGCGTGGGAGGCAACACAGCCAGCGAAGGCGCTACGGGCATCTCGCCGCTCGATAAGCCGCTGCAGACGATCCACACCGCGCTCACGGGTCCTATCCCGAAAATCGTCACGGGCGTTTGCGTAGCCATGGGTGGCATGAGCTGGGCAATGGGCTGGGAGCAGCAGGTTATGAGCCGCTGCATCAAGGGCGCAGGCGGCGGTGCGATTGCTATGGGCGCAGGAAGTTTCATGAGTTCCGTCATCAGCGACGGCGCTTCCGGCTGCCTGTTTTAAGGACTTGCCATGATGGAAGAAAAGACGCAGGAAAGCAATGCCATTTCTTGGACGCATTTGCCGCTTTACCGTTCCATGACAGAATACATCCTCTTCATGGGCGTGCCGAGGAATTGCCTCGTATTCAATGCGGGCGCGGCAATCTTCGTCCTCCTGACCTTTGGCCTTTCCTATTGGTATATTCTTTTGGCGAACATCGCCGTTCATTTCACCTTTCGCTACTTCTCGCAGGACGATGCGCAGTTCTTCGATTGCTTTTCCAACTACACCTACAAGCGCGACTACTATTCCACATGAGGGAGGCAGGCTATGCAGCAAAAGATGTCATGGAAGGAATACGATCTTTCCAATAAAAGCATTGCCGATTGGCTGCCGTGGCTCGGCCTTTCGCATGAGAATGTCCTGCGCAACAAGGACGACAGCGTGCTCGGTATGATTCGTTATAAAAGATTTCGCGAGGACGGAACAAAAGTGCAGCGCATTGCGCTGCCTTCCTTCCGTCAGGGCTGGAGCATCTGGTTTGAGGAACAATATGATATTGAGAAAGAAAATCCTTTCGATGCAGACTGCATTTTGACTGTCGCGTGGAATCCGTTCTTGACGAAAACGGGCGATATGGTAAAAAATACGCTCGACGGCGAGTCTATTCCCTTAGATGCGATGGAAAGCGTTTTGGCAAAGCTCCTGCAGAGGATTGCTCGGAGTTTTCCGGAGGAAGCTGCAGCGAAGGTGCTCGCCTATCAGGAGATCATCGACAATCTGACATTTGCGCTGACCTTGGGACGTGAGCGCATCGAGATGCCCGATCCTCCGCTCGATCTTGATTCGTACCTCACGCAGGATCTCGATCTGGATTTTTCTGCCAACCATGTGCGGCTGGGGAATGAGGTCTTCCTCGTTCTCACGCTGCCCGGCATCACGGGCACGCGCGATCCGGTCTATGAAAGGATTGGCCGAGGCGTGCTGCACGCGGGCATCCCATACCGCCATGTGCAGAGGCTGCTGCTCTTCGACGAAAAAACAGCCAGAAAGGAGCTTGCATCCTATACGGCCAAGTGGTGCCCGTCACGCAAATATATCAAAGACATGCTGACCGACGGCATACTGCAAAAACTCAACGGTTATTATAACAACCAGATGATCTTCCTCATCCCTGCGATTGACTACGAACGCATGAGTGAATACCTGCGGACTATCCTCTATGAAATGGAGCTTCCCTTCATCATCGAGGATTACAACGCCAAGGATCTCTGGTGGGGCAGTCTTCCGGGACTCTTCCGTGCGGGACTTGTGCCTCCGCTTTGCGGCTTTTCCAGTCTGGAGGAACTTCTGGCGATGGAGAAGTCGGAAGAAGCGGAGGAGGAAGAAGCAAACAGAGAGGAGACGGACGATGTATAAGCTCAATTTGTTCCGGCACAAAGTCAACCGTCTTTGTGATGTCATGCCGTTTGGGCGCATCACGCATATCACGGTCGCCGACAAGCGCGTCGCCGTACTCTTAGGCAAGGACGGCTCCTTGCAGGCGACGTGGCGCTACAGGGGACCGGATCTCGATTCCTCCGTGGAAGAAGAGCTTGCCGTCATGACGAATCGGCTGCAGGGCGCGATCGCCGCCATGAAGACGAACTACGTCCTCTATTTCGAGGCGCAACGCACGCCGTCCACCGCCTACGAGACGACGGATTATTTCCCTGACCTCGTGACGCGAGCCATGGATGCCGAGCGCGCCCGTCTCTTTTCCAGCGGCATCTATTTCGAGTCCACCTTCTATTGCACGCTCTACTTCCTGCCGCCAAAGGATCGGCAGGAAAAACTCAAGGAAATGCTTGTCGAAGGACGCGAGAAGAAGATTACGAAAGGCGAGGACGTGCTTCTGGGCTTTGCCGAAGACCTGCACAAGCTCTATCTGATGTTTCGCAACCTGCGCATCAGCGTCGATTTCCTGAATGAGGATGAGCTTTTCAGCTATCTTCATTCAACGGTGTCGGAGAATCATAGGCCGTTGAAGTATCCGGAAAAAGCCTTGTTCATGGACAAGTACCTCTTCGACACGCCGCTTTACGGTGGCCTTGAGCCGCAGCTCGGCAAGAAGCACATGCGCATCGTCGCGCCCATCACCTATGGCAAGGAAACCGTATTCGGACTGTTCGACGAACTCAATCGTTTGGATTTTGCCTATCGTTGGATGACGCGCATCTACTGCATGACAAAGAACGACGTCCTCGCCGAACTCGACACCGAACGCCGACACTGGAAGGGCAAGGTGCAGTCTCTGACCTCGACGATTGCTGACACGGCGATTCGAGAGGGTACGACAAATGCTGAAAACATCGACGATGTTGCCATAGACCGCATTGCGGAAATTCGCGACGCGATCAATGCTGTCGAGGGCGATCACATCTCCTTCGTCTACTATTCGACGGCTGTCATCATCCTCGATGAAGACCGCGCCGAAGTGGAAGAGAAGGCGAAGCTCGTGCGACAGATCTTTATCGAGCGCGGCATGAAAGCCAAGATTGAAGATTTCAATGCTGTTGACACATGGCTTGGCTGCGTGCCCGGTCTTGTCGGCCACAACATCCGTCGCCCCCTCATATCGACCGGCAACCTCATCCACATGATGCCCCTGGCGCTCGCATGGGCAGGGGAAGAACGCAACAAGCATCTCGACGCGCCGCCGCTCCTCTATGCGCAGACAGACGGTGCAAGCCCCTATCGGCTGAACCTTCACATAGGCGAGATCGGCCACTCCCTCATGATCGGGCCGACTGGCGCGGGCAAGTCCGTTCACCTCAACTGCATCGAAGCGGCATTCCGCAAGTACAAGGATGCACGCGTCATCATCTTTGACAAGGGCGCATCGAGCAAAGTCCTCACAATGGGCGTCGGCGGCAAATTCTATGACATCGGCAAGGCGGGCGAGATGTCTTTTCAGCCGCTTTCGCGCATCGACGATGAGGATGAGCGTCAATGGGCGCAGGAATGGCTCTCGGACTATTTGAGAGAAGAGGGCGTCGAAGTCACGCCGGAACACAAAAGCATCATCCGTGACAGTCTCACGACCGTCGCCGGCATGGAAAAGAGTTTCCGCACCATGACGACCTTCATCAGCTTCTTGCAGAGCCGCGAACTCAAGGAGGCCTTCTATCCGCTCGCACTTGCTGACAACAACGCCAACAAGGGCGAGTACGGGGAAATCTTCGACAGCAGCGAGGATCATCTGTCAATCGGCAGCTGGCAGTCCTTCGAGATGGAAACCTTGATGAATTCCAAGCGCATCGTCGGCACGACGCTCATGTACATTTTCCATCGCATTGAAAACGTCGTGAAGAATGTCCATAGCTCGGCAGCTGGACCGACACTGATCGTTTTGGACGAGTGCTGGGTGTTCTTTGAAAATCCCATGTTCGCGGACAAAATCAAAGAATGGCTCAAGACGCTCCGAAAGTACAACACATCGGTGCTCTTTGCGACGCAGAGTCTTGACGACATCGCGAAGTCGCCGATCCTTGATACGGTGCTCTCCTCGTGCCAATCGCGCATCTTCCTTCCCGACAAGCTTGCTATCACCGAATCGAGAAGAGAGCTTTATCGCGCCTTCGGCCTCAATCGGCAGCAGATTAGTCTCTTGGCGCACGCACAGCCGCAGCGCGAATACTACTACGATTCGCCGCGCGGCTCAAGGCTCTACAATCTCGCCCTGGAACTCTGCCCGTTCACGCTCTCCTATGTTTCCGTCAACAAGGGGGCGCTCGCCCAGTGCCAGCGCATTTTGGACACCTACGGCAGGGAGCGCTTCAACGAGCGCTGGATCGAGGAAAACGAGCTTGTTGTTCCTGACTATCCCAAGGCGCAGGAGGCGGCGTTATGAACGGCATCCTGACACTTTTTCACCTCATCGTCATCGGCGGCATTTTCTACATCGTCCTTCGACACCTGAACAAAAGGAGGCGCATCTGATGGCAGAATCCATCGCGGCGCTCAGCGTCCTCATGATTTGTTATTTCGCAATCCGCGTCAATCGCGTGGAGCTGCGCATGAACGCCTTGGAAAAAGCCCTGAACCAAGTCGCCAAGAACGGCGAACTTGATACGGAAGTTCTCGGCAAACCATTTTCCGGATCAACAGGACTCAAGGACTTCCTCTCTGCCGTATGGAAGGGGAAGTAGTATGCAGACCGTACAAGAAGCTTATTTTCGCGCAGCAAGACGCCAAGCGAAGCTCCTGCCCATCGTTCGGCGCATCGAAAGCTCCATCTTGGACGAGATGCAGCGTCAAGGCTATGGCGCAGGGCAGATGAGAGCGGCGCTCCTCGGACACAGCCGCTATCCGGCATTGGCAGACAGCAAGGAAGAAGCGGCAGCATACCTCGAAGGGATTCTTCCCAAGGAGGCAGGAGCGGGCGACATGCGCCTTGCCAATCCGCAAGTCGCCTTTGAGCAGGGCTACGAAAGAGCCATGGCAAAAATCGAGCCGCAGCTCAGAGAAGCCGATAAGAAAGCGCTTGAAGCCATGGCAGACATGGGCATTCCGCAGGCAGATATTCGCGAAGCCTATCTTGGCGGAAGCGTCTACGGCGACCTTGAACCGAATCCCGTGCGCCGCGATGCCTTTGAAAGAAGCGTCTGGCAGGATGCACGGAGACGGCGCAGGGAAATCATGGAAGCCGAAGAAGAAGCGGGAAGGGAATCCTTCAATGAGCTGTGCAAGGAAAATCCTGCAGAGAAGCTGCAGGCGGGCGCAGTTCCCTTGGCGCTCGTCGAAGGAGCTTTGCTCACGAAATTCCTGCTTCGGGGATTTCACGAAGAGACAGCGGCGAATCTTTTGCTGGAAAGAAGCGTCTACAGCGGCAAAGACAAGGAAGCCTATGCGAAGAAAGTTGCTGCCGCAGCGACGAAAGAAGCGGCAGCATGGCGACGCATCGAAGAAGCGCCCGCCATTGAAGCCGTGCAGAACGATACAGAAGCTTATGGCGCGTATCTCAAGGGCATGTGCGCTGTGCTTGGCGCACAGATGCTCACCTTCGATCAGGAGGTGCAAGCGGCGAAGTTCCTCGCCGACCATGCGGAAGGCACGCTTGCCGATCTCAAGGAAGGCATCTTGGAATACTCGCCCGCAATTCGCGCCGCAGGCCGCGAGGAAGGGCACACTATCGAGGCGCTGCTCGAAGGCAAGGACGAGGCGGCAACCTACATCGAAGGCGATTTCGTCAATCTAGCCGACACATATCGCCGCATCCTCGTCGATCTGGATGATGCCGGCATCGACGCAGGCGAAGAGGCGAGAATCTCCCTCGACCGACGCCGCTATAACGTCATGGCTGCCAGACGGATGATGGAAGAATATGGTGCAGCGCAAGAAGAAGTAAAAGAAGTGCTCAAAAACATCGGCGGCATCGATGCCGATGAGAACACAGACGAGTATCTGTCCGAGCTTGTCAAGGACGCCATGCGTGTACCGAAAATGCGGCAGGAAGAGGCAGAGGAAGAAGAACGTCCTGTCGTTTGGGAGGGCGAGGCGAAGAGCCTTGCACCTGCCGAGCGCGAAAGAAAAATCGCCTCGACGGCTAAAGAAATTCTCGCCGAGAAGAAGAAGCTCAAAGGCTACACTTTTCGCGAGGAAAAGGTGCGTACACGGGAAGGCATATTCGCTGAGGAAATGTACGATGTGTGCCGCGAGCAGATGGAAAACGACATCGCGCTGCCGTTCAGCCAACAGATGGACGAGACAATCATACAGCACATGTTCGCCGTCGGCTACGAGGAACGTGAGATCGAGGACACGCTCAATGAACGATCGCCGCTGCGCATGAAGCAGAAATCGTACGCGAAGAACATTTTGAAATACGTCAAGGAGAAGCCTGCTGTCAAAGACCTTCTCAAGAGCTTTGTGCAGACTGCCGTCGCCAAGGAAGAAACGAAATACCTGCAGAACAAACTGGAGCGGCACGAGCCGCTCACACGCTATGAACAGGAACGCGCACTTGTACGCGATCCCATTGCTTGAAAGAAAGGAAGAGATAGCCATGCTCCGAAACTGGACAACGAAGAGACTGCAAACCGTCGTCATCTGCGGCTGCCTGCTCGGCATCAGCGTGCCTTTCGGCGCGATGATCTTCCATGAGAACCGTGCGCCCAGGGCAGAGGCTGCCGTGCTCGTCTACGATGCAAAGAACGTCGCCGAAGCCATCAAGACCGCCATCACCACGGCGGACATCCTGACGAACGAGCAGAAGCAGCTCGCTCTCATGCTCCTCGATGCAAAGAAGTTCGACAAGGGCGTGCTGATGAAATGGCTGGCGGGCAATGAGGAGGCGCAGCAGATCACGGGACAGGTCATCGGCTGGCTCGGCAAGCGCATGGACGTCTGGGGCGTCACCATCGATCCCGAAGTGCTGCGCCAGATGGGCAAGTCCCCTGCCATCTTGAATCAGAAAAGCACGACGGGCGACATTCTCATCAAGCATATCGGCTCCATCGACACGGTGCTCGACAAGAACAGGACGCTCGTCGATCCGTACTTGGAAAGCTCAAAGAATCATCGCGTGCTCGATTCGACCTATCAAGCGGCAGCTGCGAGGGCGCAGACCTCGCAGAAAGTCACCGAATCCATCAACAAGACCATCAATGAAGCTTTGGAACGTGCGAACAACGCAGAGGGAGAATCGCAGATTCTCCAAGCGCAGACTGCCATCTTGGCGGCAAGCGTGCTGCAGAACGCCGATGAAAAAGACCTGCTCGCCAACCTTCTGGCAGCACAGGCGGAAAAATACTACGTCGAGAACCGTGAAAAGGCACTGCAGGAAACAGCAGAGCAGCGTTCCAAGGACGGACTCAAGGCATTTGCCGGATTGAAATAAAAATGAATGTGATTCAGGTGTCCAATTTGGACACCTAGATTGAAGGAAAGATTAAAATATGAATAAAAAATAAACATCTTCATATATTTAATTTGGACACCGACGACAAGCAGATGATAAAAGATGAATTTTGAATGAATTTCTTCAGGTGTCCAATTTGGACACCGAATATGAACATAAAATTAAAAGATGAATCGGATTCAGGTGTCCATTTTGGACACCTTGAATTAAGTGGAAATTAAAACAAGGAGGAATTATGGAAACGATTCGGGAGCTTGTTTGCGGCATAGACAAGAGGAAGTTCTTCCTTGTGTTCGCAATTCTCCTCGCAGCCGCAGCAGCGAACGCGAGCTTTGGTTTCGCCGCAGGCACGGGCTTTATCCCGCATGGCGAGGAGACGACAACGATCGCGCAGGCGGGCACGGGACTTGGCGGGGAATTTGACGAGAACCTCAAGACGCTCGTCTCCGGCACGCTCAAGGCACTGCACATCATCCTCATCGTCATGACGGCGATTGCGGGCATGATGATCGCCTTCGGTCTGGAGGATGGCAAGAAGTTCCTTTGGCAGGCGATGCTCGGCATCGGGCTTGCTTTCAACTTCGGTGCGTTCCTCGTCGATACGGATCTCTGGAGTTTGGCGAATAAAGACCACAAGACGGCGCATATCGAATACTACAAGCCCGATCTTGTCACGAAGGATGCGGGCAAGGCGGAAGACGTCAGCATCCTCGGCGGCTTCCTCGACCACTACGAGAAAAAGGTCATCACGCCCGGCGCTGAGAACATCATGCCGTACTGCCTGCGCCTTCTCATCATTCTTGCTGTCGTACAGGCTTCGTGGGAGCTGAGCCTGAAGTTCATGTCGGGCGACAAACTGCAATATTTGATCCACATGACACTCAAAATCGGCTTCTTCATGTTTCTCATGACGAACTGGATCAAGCTCATGACCTCTTTAGGAGAGGGCTTCCAGATGCTCGGCGAGAAGGCGGGAGGAGGCTCTTTGACGCTCGGGCAGACGTGCAACAAGATCGTCTCCATGACGATTACGGCGGCAGCGGGCATCTACGGAGACTTGCATTTCAACAGCTTGGGCTTGATGCTCGTCGTCATCGCCGCGCTCGTCATCCTGACCTACTGTCTCTTCATGGTCGCGCTTGAAATCTTCATGGCGAAGATCGAGTTCCTCACGATGGCGCTCCTGACAATCCCCTTGCTCGCCTTCGGCGTGATGAGCAAGTTCGCCTTCCTCGCGGAAAAGGGCATCGGCGCGATGTTCAATCTCGCGATCAAGCTCAGTGTCGTCGGCTTTATCGGCGCGATGAGCGTGCCGTTCATTGAGAGCTTCGTCAACAAGCTGCCGAAGTCGTCGAGCCTGATCGACGACATGGGCGTCATCCTGCAGATCGTCCTCGCGAGCGGCATGGTCTATCTTCTGACGAAGAAAGCCCCGGCGCTCGTCTCGGGGCTTCTGAATGGCTCGCCGCAGCTCAGCGGCAGCGACATGATCGGCACGATCAAGAGCGGTGTCAACGCTGCAGCCGCTGTCGCTGGACAGACCGGCACGCTGCAGGCAGCAAGAGCAGCGGCGTCCTTCGCAGGACAAGGTGGCGTCACAGGCACGCTGACGCAGCTCGGACGCAATTATGCGATGAACTCGCGCATCGGACAGAGCTATCGCGGCTCGATCGATACCTTCTACAACAACTTGAAAAATCCGCCGACGAAGACGCTTCACAAGATTCGTACGGGAGATTATGACGACAAACCGCCACCGCCTCCGGGTGGCGGCGGTGGCGGTGCTGTTGCAGTGACACCAAAGAGCGACATCGACAAAGATACGAAAGGCACATAAAAGAAGGACAGGCTCTTCCTGTCCTTCTGACTTAGATGGCCATGCTTCTAGGAACATTTGTGCGATGGGTTGATGAACTTTGTGTCGAGGCTTGCTGCCTTTCGAGATGGTCTACACGCTCGCGCAATGCCTTGTTTTCATCGAGCAGCTGCTGCATCATGTCCTTAATTTCGTTGATATGGACATTGTTCAGATAAACACTGCGATTGATATTGTGAATGAGGCAGGTCAGATTGGGCATCACATATTCGAGCCAGGTGTCGCCGGAAAACTTGGCGCTCATGCCGCAGCCGAGCGTATCCATCGTTGCGAGACTCATGCAGCGCAAGGTTTCCCGATCGACGACGGGATTGCCGTAGGGCGTTTTTTGCGGCTGCTGCGGCGGCTGCTCTTGCTGCTGTTTCGGATTGTCGTTTCCCCAAAAGAGTCCCATCGTAATTCCTCCCATATCCAATGTATGTGCAAAAAAACTCTATGCTCATCGTAGTATAGGCATGGAGCATTGTCAAGGTTTTTCCATAACTTTCTGCCAAGGAGGCTCGTTCATGATTCGCAGATGCTTGCTCTTCCTGCTTTTCCTTGCAGGCGTTTTCGCCGCATTGCCGGGCGTCGTCCACGCCTACAGCGAGGACACGCAGGAAATCGACCGCATGGACGGCAACTATGGGCAGAGAGGCCAGATGATTTCGCCGGTCAATCCGATGAAGGTCACTAGTCCGCAGGGCTGGCGCATCCATCCCATCGAAGGCACATGGAAGTATCATTCGGGCGTTGACTTGGCGGCAGACTACGATCAGGAAGTTTATGCAGCGACATCCGGTGTCGTTTACTCCGCCGGCTGGGTTTCGGGCTACGGCAATACCGTAATCATCGACCACGGAGGCAACCTTTATACGCTTTACGGGCACAACAATGCGTGCGCCGTGGAGGCAGGACAGTCTGTAGCGCAGGGGCAGGTCATCGCCTATGCAGGCTCGACAGGCAACTCAACCGGGCCGCACTGCCACTTTGAAGTCCTGCCCAACGGCATCTACGGTGATCCCGTCGATCCGGGGCTGTATGTGCCGGGGCTTCTGGACATGGAAAAGGCACTGGGTGGCGGCAACGGCGGTGGAGCAGCGCCGCAGGATGCGCACGGCGCGGTCAAGGATTGGGTCGTTGCAAACGACTTCGCGAAGCCTATCCGCGACGTCATCGAGAAGCTGACTGAACTTATCACGAAGGCGCTCGACATCTTGAAGACGCATGTCGCGAAGATCTTCTTCATCCTCGTTTCCATCGACATTGCCTTGGCTGCTATGCTGAAAGCGATGCGCTCCACCGAGGAAGACCGCGAAGGTCTATTCCCGTGGATCGTGCGTCGCGGACTCTTCTACGGTTTCTGCTGTGTCCTGCTCTTCGGCTGGGGTGATTTCGTCGGCAATCTTTCGCTGCACGGTCTGCCGCAGATCGGTGCGCTCGTCGGCGGGGACGCAGCGGCAGCCGAGGCGGCTGTGTCCGATCCGACGCTCGTCGTGCAGAAGGGCATGAACATCATCGCGCAGGTCATCAATCAAGCGATGCAGGTTCACAGCATCCTTGATTTCGTCTTCCACGGCAAGGTCGCCCTTGCCTGCCTTGTCTTCGGCGTCATCCTCTTCGCGCTCTTCTGCATCATTGGCTACCAGATCGCCATGGCGTATATCGAGTTCTACCTGACGATTCTCTTCAGCTTCATGAGCTTCACTTTTGCCGGATTGAAGCATGTCCGCAAGTATGCCTCGAACGGCATCAGCGGCGTATTCGCCGCTTCTTTGAACCTCATGTTCTTTTGCCTGTTCGCGCTCATGCTGCAAATGACGATGCAGAACCTCGTCGTCGGCAACCTCGCCGGTTCGACCACGATCAAGGCGACGAGCACGGCGAGCGCCGAGCCGGCCAAGCCGCCGGGCACGGTGTCCGAATCGGCGGGAAGCCAGGGCGCCGATCTCACAGGCAAGCCCAAGGCGGAGCTTGCCTACCGCGTGCAGGCGCTCCTGCGTGCAAGAGGCTACGAACTGCGTGCGGACTGGATCTGGGCGCAGATGGCGCATGAATCCTCCTATTTCACAAGCCCGCTCGCCGTCGAAGACCACAACTATGCAGGTATGGGCTACAACGGCAGTACCTACACGCACTACGACACCGATGAGGAGTTTGCCCAGGACTATGCAAGGACGCTCGCGGCATACGCCGAGGACGGGCTTTTCGAGGCAAAGACGGTGGAGGAATACGCCGCCGCCTTGCGTCATGGGCATTACTATACCGCACCTTTAGAAGAGTACATCCAAGGCATGAAGGGCGCATTGGGACAAGGAGGCGGCTCGATCACGCAGTCGTTCGCCAACGTCGCCCTGCTCTTGCAGCTGACGCTCGTCGTGCTGCTCTACATGTTCTTTGCCGACCGCATGAGCAAGTTCATCCTCACGCAGTTCGGCGGCGGAGGCTTCCGCCTCTCAAAAGACGGCTGATGGATACGAAGGGAGAGATTTCGATGAAAAGGCCAAAACTTCCCCTGTGGGGAAAAGCCGCGCTCGTTCTTGCTGTAACCGGCGGACTTCTGGCGGGCAGCGTGCGCGGCGGTTGGGCGCACATCATTCCGGGCGTCGATCGACCGTTCGATCCGCCGAACTACTACAGTCTGACGAGCATATCCTATCCGGATTCCGCGCCGTCGCCGTTCACTCTGCGTGACATGGCGGCGCAAGGCGGCAATGTCTACGACTACACGCGCGACATCAAGTCCGTCCTCTTCGGCGGCAACTTCCTCGACATCCTGAAGCTGGTGGCCGAACAGTTCGGCATCTACACGGACAACCGCCGTCAGCTTCCTCCGAGTCTCATCGTCTACAACAGTGCCGTCATGGGCGAGAAGCAGCAGAACACCGATGCGATCTATCAGATGGCGATCGAAAGAAACGATCTGCGCACAAGTCCGTACTTCCACAACTATGAAGAAAACGAGGCGCAATACGAAGCGCCGCGCAACAAGGCGGAGCAGAGACGGGAAATCGACGCTGCCGCAGCGAGCTACGCCGCAGCAGCGCAGAAGGCGCTCGCCGATCGCGCACAGACGAACGCCGCCGTCAACGCGCTCGTCGAAGCGGCGGCCAACACCGAGAGCGAGACAGCACTCAAGCAGATCGTTACGCAGCTCCAAGCGCTTGAAGCAGCGGAAAAGGCGCAGACGAAAGCGCTCTATGCCGCATGGCTGAATCTCGGCGTCACAAAACAGAGGGAAGAACTCGACGAGGCAATCGAGCACCAGAAGACCATGCAGGACGCAAAAATCCTCATCGCCGATCCCTTTGACAAGGCTTCAGCAGCCCTCACCGGCTACGAACGGCCAAAACCGCAGGGATTCGTGCCGTTCAAATGATGCTGCTGTTTTGTTGGTCGTTGTCTGTGGTATAATAAGAAAAAGAGAACTACGCGAAGAAAGGAGCGGCAAAATGGAGCAGCGAATCAAATACAATCCGAAGGATTACGTCGATTATCTGGAAGAAAGCATGACGCTTTTCGCTGAAGCGATGCAGGCGGGAGACGTATTCCTCATGGAACACGCATGGCGGCGCATGTACAACGACACGAAACAGGCGATGAAGGAAGGAATGCTGTCTCCCAAAGACCGTGATGATATGCTTTTCTATTATGACGATTTGATTCCGAATGCTTGATATTCTATATAGAATGGCATACGAATCACTAGGACGGTTCGGCGAAACGAGGGATTCATCATGGAAGCAGTCTATAAGTACAATCCGCAAGATTACGAAGATCTTCTTCGCGACTATATGGAAGAATTTTATCGAGCGCATGAGGAAAAGGATGATATAGGAATGATTGTTGCGATGCACCATCTTTATTCTGAAACAAAATACGC
>ERZ773197.544-NODE-544-length-29681-cov-14.081989_pt1 | contig 29681 bp, 20 predicted proteins | sample MGYA00580999_ERZ773197 | MGnify/ENA primary metagenome ERZ773197 (study PRJEB29015, sample SAMEA2738166) | human oral metagenome | biome: human oral; feature: human-associated habitat; material: saliva | place: China | collected 2185 ...
CGAGATCCTGGCGGAGCGGAATATTCTTGTTAATGTGTTCTCCGATTCTCTCCGGGTGCGCCATCTTACCGTAGATGCGCCCGTCCTGACTGGTGATGCCCTCAATCGCCGCATACGAGCCATTCGGCGTCCAGAGCTCGTCGGTCGAGACTCTGCCCTCCAGATCGCAGTACTGCGTCGCGACCTGTCCTGCCCGGAAGAGCGCCTCAATCGTCTCCTGCGGCGCGACAAAACGTCCTTCACCGTGCGAGATTACATTCGCATACACGCCGCCGAGCTCCGCGTTTTGAAGCCACGGAGACTTGTCCGAGACAACCTTCAGGTTCACCATGCGGCTCAAATGTCTGCCGATTCGGTTCATTGCGAGGGTCGGCGCATCCGGCGCCTGCTCCCTGATGTTTGCGTCCGGCAGGAGGCCGAGCTTAATCAGCGCTTGGAAGCCGTTACAGATACCGAGCACCAGGCCGTCGCGCTCGTTTAAGAGCTTTAAAAGCTCCTCCTTCACCACCTCGTTCCGGAATACCTGCGCAAAGAACTTTGCGGAGCCGTCCGGTTCGTCGCCCGCCGAGAAGCCGCCCGGGAACATCACAATCTGGGCATTCCGGATTTCGTTCCGGTATGCTTCCACGGAAGCCGCGATGTCCTCCGCGTTTTGATTGCGGAAGATGGGCGCGCTCGCAACGGCGCCGACTGCTTCAAACGCACGCGCCGAGTCGTACTCGCAGTTCGTGCCCGGGAAGACAGGGATAAAGACGCGCGGCGTGCCGATCTTGTGACCGCAGACTGCGACGGTGGCCGCGTGGTAGAGCGGGCGATCCAGAATCTCGCCGTCCTCGGTGACACGGGTCGGGAACACCTCCTCGAGGGTTCCGGTCCACGCCTTTTCCGCCTCCGATAGCGAAATTTCGGTGCCACGGTAGGAAAGCACGGGCGCTGCCGTCACTTCGCCAAAGAGTTCTGTGCGGCAGGAGAGTTTTCCGAGCGTCTCTGCCGGCACTTCGAGCAGGAGGTTGCACCAGCCCGGCGCAAACAAGGTTGCCTCGCTCACACTGTCCGCGAGCTTCACGCCGAGGCCGTTGCCGAGCGCCATCTTCGTGACAGCCTCCGCCGCGCCGTGGCGCTCCAAAACATAAGCACTCAGAACGCGCTTTGCCTTGATGTCTTCGGTGAGCGCGCGGTACTGCGCCTTCAAATCTTCATAGTCCGGCAAGAGATCGCCGTCGCGCTTTACCGTGAGGAGCACGAGGCGGTTGCCCGCAGCCTTCAGTTCCGGTGTGATGATATCCTTTACCGAAGCGACATCGACCGCGAAACTCACCAGCGTCGGCGGCACGTCGATTTCGTTAAAGGTGCCGGACATCGAGTCCTTGCCGCCGATCGAGGCGAGACCGAGCTCCAGCTGTGCCTCGTAGGCGCCGAGCAGGGCCGCAAACGGCTGCGACCATCTCTCCGGCTTGTTGTCGTCCATGCGGCGGAAGAACTCCTGGAAGGTCAGATGGATCTTATCGATGTCTCCGCCGACCGCCGCGACCTTCGCGACCGAGTCGCAGACCGCGTAAACCGCGCCGTGATAGGGGCTCCAGCTCGAGAGATAGGGGTCAAAACCGTAGCTCATGACCGTCGCCGCATCGGTATGTCCCTTTAAGAGCGGAATTTTTGCAATCATGCTCTGCGTCTCGGTCAGCTGGTACTTTCCGCCGTAAGGCATCGTGACGGTGCCCGCGCCGATCGAGGCGTCGAACATCTCAACCAGGCCCTTCTGCGAGCAGACATTCAAATTGCCGAGGACCTTCAGCCACTTATCTTTGATATCTCCGCCCGCCGCGTAGTCAAAGGGATTCTCGCTGCGCTTCGGCAGCTCCACCTCGACCTCTGCGGTCAGGTGCGCGCCGTTCGTGTCGAGGAAGGCGCGGGACAGGTTGACAATCGCCTTGCCTCTCCAGTTTAAGACGAGGCGCGGCTCCGCCGTAACCACGGCAACCGGCGTCGCCTCGAGATTTTCTTCCTTCGCGTACCGCAGGAAGGCATCGACATCCTTCGGGTCGAGCACGCAGGCCATGCGCTCCTGCGACTCGGAAATCGCAATCTCCGTGCCGTCGAGCCCCGCATACTTCAGCGGCACCTTGTCGAGATCCACGGTGAGGCCCGGTGCGAGCTCGCCGATTGCGACCGCGACGCCGCCTGCGCCGAAGTCATTGCACTTCTTGATTAAGAGGCTCACCTCCGGGCGGCGGAACATGTGCTGAATTTTCCGTTCGGTCGGCGCGTTGCCCTTCTGGACTTCGGCGCCGCAGCTCTCAATCGAAGCCGTCGTATGAATCTTCGAAGAGCCGGTTGCGCCGCCGATGCCGTCGCGGCCGGTTCTGCCGCCGAGCAGCACAATCACATCCCCCGGGTCGGAACTCATGCGCACCACGTTCTTCTTCGGCGCCGCTGCCATGACCGCGCCGAGCTCCATGCGCTTCGCGACATAGTCGGGGTGATAAATTTCCTTCACATAGCCGGTCGCGAGCCCGACCTGGTTTCCGTAGGAGGAATAGCCGTGCGCTGCCTCTCTGACAATCTTTCGCTGCGGGAGTTTACCCGGCAGTGTCTCGCCGAGCGGTCGGGTCGGATCCGCCGCGCCGGTGATGCGCATGGCCTGATAGACATAGGTTCTGCCGGACAGCGGGTCGCGGATGGCGCCGCCGAGGCAGGTCGCCGCGCCGCCGAAGGGCTCAATCTCCGTCGGGTGGTTGTGAGTCTCGTTCTTAAAGTTGACGAGCCACTCCTCCTCCTTGCCGTCGACCGTAATCGGCACGACAACGGAGCAGGCATTGATCTCATCCGTCTCCTCCTGGTCGGTGAGCTTGCCGTCCTTCTTTAAGCGGCGCATGCCCATCAGCGCGAGATCCATGAGGCAGATGAACTTATCGCTTCTGCCGCCGAGCAGATCCTCGTGATCGCGGCGATAGCGCTCATAGGTCTTCGTGAGGCGCTCGCGGAAGTCGCCATCGAGGAAACTCACTTTTGTGAGCTCGGTCTGGAACGTTGTGTGGCGGCAGTGGTCCGACCAATAGGTGTCAAGGACACGAATCTCGGTCACGGTCGGGTTTCTCTTCTCGCTCTCAAAATAATGACGGATCTCTAGGAAGTCTTCATATGTCATCGCGAGACCGAAGGAGGCGTAGAGCGCCCGGAAATCATCCTCCGGCATCGTGGTGAAGCCTTCTACGGTCTTCACAGCGTCCGGTGCCGGATAGTTCTGCGTGAGCGTCTCCGGCTTTTCCTCCGTGCACTCTCTGGAGTCCACGGGGTTGATACAGAAATGTTTGACAGCTTCGATTTCCTGCTCGCTGAGTTTTCCGGAGAGCACATAGGTCGTCGCCGTCCGGATGACCGGCGCCACATCCTTGTCGATCAGCTGCACGCACTGCACCGCGGAATCCGCGCGCTGGTCAAACTGTCCCGGCAGATACTCCGCGGAAAAGACGGTGTCGCCCGCTTCCTTCGGAAATGTCTCCTCGTAGAGCTCATCGAGCGGCGGCTCGGAAAAGATGGTTCCGCGCGCCTCCGCAAAGGTCTTGTCATCCAGATTTTCGATGTCATAGCGAACCAGCACGCGCACACCGGCAATATCGGAAATGCCGAGATAGGTCTTGATGTTCTCAAACAGTTCTGCCGCGCGCACGGCATACGCTTTCTTCTTCTCTACATAGATTCTTCTAACGCCCATTTCTGAATTCCCTCCCGGATAACCGATTGCCTCACTCCAATGCCTGCATACTCATTGCCAGAAGCCGCTGTACCTCGTCGAGCGGAATGTCAAGCCGCGATGCCAGTTCTTCGGGGCTCGCCTCCCTGCCGAGCTCTGCCGCGAGTTCCGAAGACAGTTCCGTCATCGCGTTCATGCGGTCCGCAAGTGTCTGCTCCGCCGTATCGCTCTGTCGGCTCTCCCGCACGGCTTCTTCCAAAGCTGTATGCACTTTCTGTTTAATGGTATCACGAAGTACAGTGCTTTCCAATATTTTTTCATCGCAGAGCGCCGCGGTCAGCGCGAGATTTGCGATGCCGATCAGTTCACCCGCCTCCATACTGCCGACAAAAGGCTGAATTTCCGCGAGCGCAGTGCCGAGATAGCCCTCGGTGAGGCGCTTTCTGGCGCGCGCATCGTTTGCCCTGAGCTTTTCGAGGAGCGCTGCCTCCTCCTCCGGCTCCAGTGCCGGAATCCGCTTTAATTCCTCGAGATAGAGAGAAAGCAGGTCTGCGCCTGTCATCCCCTCATTCCCGGTCTCCGCCTGTGTCTGATCCTCTCTCCCGCCGGAGAGCTCTCCTGCCCGTCTCATAGCCGCCTCCTCAGAGTTCACTGATAACCAGCCCCATCGCGCGAAGCCGCGCCACGGTCGCCTGATCCCAGAGCTGTTCCAGGGCCTTGTCCCCCGGAAATACCGTCACACTCACGCCGCTCACAAGGCGCAGCGTCTTTTCCTCATACTGCAAATTCCAATAAAAGCCGCTCACCTCTTCGGGGCGCAACCGGCTCCCGCTCTCCGCGAGAAAAGTCGCACTCTCCTGCCGGTTTAAGCGGAGCACCAGGCGAAAGGCCTGCGGCGCTTTCTTGCCGCGGATTGCCTGAAACGCGAGTTCCCTGACTTCGCCCCAGCGGACAAAATCCTCCGGTCCGAGCTCCTGTTCCTCTTCCGCGCTGTACCAGTCCTTGGTGCGCCTGCCGTCAATCTCGAGAGAGAAAGCAGTCCGGAAAGATGCCTCGCAGAGCAGAAAAGTGTCAAAGCTCTCGCTCCGGAACAAGGCCCCGGTAAATGCACGCAACTCCTCTGCCTTATACGCCTTCATAGCGCAGTGCCTCCCGCACGGCAGTGAAGAAATTGCTACCGCTGTAATTTTTGCTGACTTTTCCTTCAATGCTGTCCCAGAGGCCCGCATTTTCCGCAATCGGGTGAGCGCTCAGGTAGCGTTCATAGGCCTCGCGCACCAGATTCTGCAGTCTCTCATCCTGCAGGCTCTTCCGCCGCTCCGCGGTCGCCTCGGTGTCGTAGCTCACCGGGCACTTGAACACATAGTACTTGCCGTCAAGTTCCGTCACGACGCTCACGGTATTGTCCTCCATTGCAAAAGCGACCCGCTCGAGCGCCGGGGCCAGGTCGCCCCGCGCCACCTTCTTGACCGGTGCATCCGCGGCGCAATATTTCCGCGCGAGGGTTCGGAAATCGCCTCCGGCGATTGCCTCGTCGCGGAGCTTTTCGGCGTCTTCCCGCTTCTCGCACGCGGCACTCTGCAACCGTATCACCTTCGCCTCGCTCTCGCTGACCTCCGCTCTTCTGTCTTCGCGCATCGTCTTCCGGAGCTTCAGCGCGCGCGCATACTGCTGAAACATGAACTCGACCTCTTCTTCGCTGAGTCCGCCGAAGGACGGCTGATTCTGCACCGAAGTCGTATAGAAGCGCTCTGCCGCCTCGTGGAGCCGTCTGGTCTCCTCGGTGTCGAGCTTTACATTCCGCTCCTCCGCCATGCCGTTCATCGCGCTGAGCTCATAGAAAAACTCTTTTAGCTCATCGAAGTAAGCCTCCGAGAAGGTCTCCCGTCCGCCGCTCACGCGTTTGTCCCAGATTTCCTTCCCGTAGACTTCCTCTGTCTCCTGCCTTGCGGATGCGATGACCAGCAAAAGCTGCGCTTCGGAATAGGGCAGCGCGGTGCTCTCGGCTGCCTTCTCTTCCTTCTTCCCGCAGGCCGCAAGCAGAAGACAGCATAACATGACAAGAAGCAGGGTGAGGATTTTCCCACCCCGCTTCCGCGCCTGCTTCGTTCTCTCTCTCATCAATTTCGTATCCATCCTCCTCAGCGGTATAAGCCGTACTCCGCGACGAGCGCCACCAGAATGCCGACCACCACACCCGCGGCGACCTGCAACGGTGTGTGTCCGACCAACTCCTTGAGTTTGACCGGCAGTAAGTCAGGGTCCTCCTGTTTCCAGAAATCCGTCTCCATCATCTTATTCAGAAGCTTTGACTGCTTTCCGGTCTCCTGGCGAACGCCGATCGCATCTGTCATCACAATCATCGCGAGGATAAAACTCACGGCAAATTCAAACGAAGCGGCGCCGTAACAATAGCCCGCGCCGAGCGCAAGCGCCGAAACCGTCGCGCTGTGTGAACTCGGCATGCCGCCGTTGCCGAGGAGGCGCTCAAATTTCACCGTTCCCGTCGACCAGAACTCCAGCACGAATTTGACGAGCTGGGCCGCAAAAAACGCGATGACCGCGCTCATCAGCACCTGATTTTCCCGCAATTGATGAAATATACTCATGTAACCCTTTCTCTGTCTGTCCGCCCGCTCAGTAGCCGATGAGCCAGTCGTATAGCTCCTGGTACTTGAGCGCCGACTGCTGCCAGGAGTAGTCCGCCTGCATCGCGCGATCCACAATGTGGTTCCAGTCGCGCCGTCTCTCGCTGAAAATCAGCTTCGCATAGCGAATGCAGTCGAGCATCTCGTGCGCATTGTAGTTGGCAAAGCAGAATCCGGTACCGGTATTGGCGAATTCATTGTAAGGCTCCACCGTGTCCTTCAGACCGCCTGTCTCGCGGACAATCGGAAGCGTCCCGTAGTGGAGCGCTATCATCTGCGAGAGGCCGCAGGGCTCAAAGAGCGACGGCATCAGATAGGCGTCGGCTCCCGCGTAAATCGCATGGGCCACATCGTCCGAATAGTAAATCTGTGCCGAGAGCTTGTCGTGGTACTTCCAGTCGTAGTGGCGGAACAAGTTCTCGTAACGCTCCTCTCCCGTGCCGAGAACCACGAACTGGATGTCCTCCTGACAAAGCTCCTCGATGACACCCTGAATCAGATCGAACCCCTTCTGATCCGTCAGTCGGGAAACAATGCCGAGCACAAACTTCTTGTCGTCGACCGGCAGTCCGAGGCGCTCCTGGAGCGCTGCCTTGTTTTTCTTCTTCTCATGGCGGAAGTTTTTCACATCGTAGCGCGCGGCAATCTTCGGATCCGTCGCCGGGTCGAACTCGCGGTAGTCAATGCCGTTTACAATGCCGCGGAGCGAATTGCGCCGCGCCCGCATGAGGCCGTCTAAGCCCTCGCCGTAAAACGGCATCTGAATTTCCTCGGCATAGGTCGGGCTCACAGTCGTGATGGCGTCCGCGTAGACAATACCGCCCTTCAAAAAGTTGCCGTTTTTATAGGACTCCAGTTTGTCCGGCGTGAAGAAATATTCCGAGAGACCGGTGATCCGCTCAATGGTCTCGACATCCCAGATTCCCTGGAATTTCAGATTGTGAATGGTCATCACAGATTTGATGCCCCGGAAGAATTCGCCGCCCGCAAAGCGCTCTTTTAAGTAGACCGGAATGAGACCTGTCTGCCAGTCGTGGCAGTGAATCAGATCCGGACGGAAATTGAGAAGCGGGAGGGCCGAAAGCACGGCACGCGAGAAGAACGCAAACTTCTCAAGGTCGTAAAGCCAGTCGCCGTAGGGGCGCAGCCCGCCGAAATAGCTCTCATTGTCGATGAAATAAAAGGTGATGCCGTCTTCTACCAGCTTTAAGACGCCGACATAGCGGTCCGCGCCGTTAAAGTTCATGTAGAAATGCGTCACATATTCCATCTGATTCCGGTATCTCTCCGGAATGCAGAGATATTTTGGCAGCACGACGCGCACATCGAAGTATCTCCGGTCGAAACAGGCCGGCAGGGATCCGGCGACATCGGCGAGTCCTCCGGTCTTAATAAATGGAACCGCTTCCGAAGCAGCAAACAAGATGTTCTTCATCTCATTTCTTCCTTTCTTTTCTCTGCAAGTTGTTTCATTTCCTCTGCTGTCTTCAGGACACCTTCGGTAATCTCCGCGCCCCCAATGAGTCGTCCCAATTCTAGGTAGAGCGCCTCTCCCGTGATTTCCCGAATTTCCGTCTCCGTCTTGCTGCCGTCCGTCTCCTTCGCAATCAGGTAGTGGTGATCCGCCATGGCTGCGAGCTGCGGGAGATGGGTGATGCAGAGCACCTGACGAGTCCGGCTGATTTCCATCAGTTTCTCCGAGACAAGCTGCGCGGTGCGCCCGCTGATGCCCGCATCGATTTCGTCAAAGATCAGGGTCTCCACCCGATCTTTTGCCGCGAGTACGGTCTGCAGGGCAAGCATCACGCGGGACAGCTCGCCGCCGCTCGCTATCTGGCGGAGCGGCTTGATTTCCTCGCCCGGATTGGTCCGGATATAGAATTCCGCGCTCTCGCTGCCGCTCTCCGCGAAATCGGCAAGCTCCGCAAAACGGACTTCAAAGCGTGCGCCCTTGAAATTCAACGCCGCGAGTTCGGTCTCGACCCGCGTCGCAAGGCTTTCCGCCGCCCGATGCCGGAACTCCCGCAGTGCGGCCGCCGCCGCGCAGAGCGTTTGCAGCGCGCTTTCCTTTTGCTGTGTTACGGTCTCGGCACTCCGTAAGAGCGTGGTGATTGCCGCAGCGCGCGCCTCTTTTTGAGCAAGCAGATGAAGCAGGCCTCCCTCATCGCAGTCGTACTTCGCCTCGAGGTGGCGCAGCAAATCGAGCCGCTCGCCAAGACGGTTTAAAGTCTCCTCGTCACTCTCGACCTTTCCCTGCTCCCCGCGCACGGCTTCGGCCGCATCCTGAACGAGGGCGTCGAGCTCGGTCAGCTGCCCCGCAAGCGCTTCGAGCGATGTCGCGTAGCGCACCACGGCGCGCACCGCGCGGAGTGCCTCCGAGACCGCATCGGTCTGAAGCGCACGCTCGGCCTCGGCGAGAGCCTCTTCAATCTGCGCCGCGTGTTTTGCGCTCGCATAGGCTTCGGCGAGTTCTGCCTCCTCGCCCGGATGTATCCCGCTCTCCGAGAGTTCCCGGATTTCAAAGGCGAGTAAATCTGCCTCCCGGAGCAGCGCTGCGCGGTCCGCGCTCTCCCGCTCCTGACGAAGCAACTGCCGGTACGCCCGATAGGCTTTCACATAAGCTTCCCGGGCTGCCTGCCCCGCCGGCGGCAGCAGTTCGTCGAGCAGCCGCCCGTGCATCTCGGTCGAGAAAAGAGTCTGCACCTCGTGCTGCCCGTGAATGTCAATGAGCAGAGCCGCGAGTTCCTTTAACTGCCGCGCCGTGACCGCCTCGCCGTTAATCCGGGATATGCTCCGGGTCTTCTGGATTTTCCGGCTCACGATGACGGTTCCGTCCTCCTCCGGCACAATCGAGAGAGCCGCGAGGCGCTCTCTCAATTCTTTTCGCTGTACCGAAAAGATAAGTTCCAGATAGGCGGCCTCCTCGCCGTTCCGTATCATATCCCGCCCCGTCTTCGCGCCGAGCAGGGCGGAAATCGAATCAATCAGTATGGATTTTCCGGCACCTGTCTCACCGGACAGCACTGTGAAGCCCGTTTCAAACGAGAGGCTCGCCTCCCGAATCAGTGCAAAGTTCTTCACCCGCAATCCCAGCAGCATGGTTCACCTCAGCCCAGAAGCATTTTTCTGATCTGCTCCATGAGAAGCAGCGTGTCATCCGTGGAGCGCGTCGCACAGAATACCGTGTCGTCACCGGCCACACAGCCCACAATTTCGTGGAGATGCATTGCATCCAGCGAGGCTGCGACCGCCATGGCCATACCGGAGACCGTCTTTACGACCAGGATGTTCTGGGCTCTGTCCATGCCATGGTAGCTGTCCCGGAGAATCCGGACATACTTCTCAATCTTCGGGTCCTCGTTCTGCATGACCGTGTAGCGCTGCTTGCCGCTGTCCGTTGCGACTTTGGTGAGCCGCATCTCACGGATGTCGCGGGATACCGTGGCCTGCGTTACGCGAAAGCCGGCCTTTCTGAGCTCTTCGACCAGCTCCTCCTGCGTCTCGATTTCCTTTTTTCCAATCAGTTCGACAATTTTCGAATGTCTCTCCAACTTCATCTGTCGCCCCCCTCACAACGCCGCCATCTTACTGCGCAGCTGCGCCAAAAAGCTCTCTCCCCCGATACGGACCACCGGTGTGGTCTGCTGACTCTCCGAAATGCGCACGAGGTCGCCCCCGAGCAGTTCTTCGGTCGCGGCGCCGTCAAAATCGGCGCTCTGAATGCCCCGCTCCTCTTCCGGAATCCAGACCTCGAGGACATCCTCCGCGCGGAGCACAATACTCGCGCGATACAGCGAGTGCGGACAAATCGGTGTCAGCACCGTCATACGCGCGGCAGGATCAATGATTGGTCCTCCGGCGCTCAGATTATAGGCCGTCGAACCGGTCGGTGTTGAGATAATAATACCATCTGCCTTATATTCATTCAAGAAAGCCCCGTTTACATAAATCCGGAAATGCACCGGACCGGCGCTTGTTTTTCGCGAGACGACAATCTCATTCAGCGCGAGCCACTCGTGGTCGCGCGGACTCTCATGCCCGTTCCGGATGACCCTGCCGTTCAGCATCATCCGCTCTTCGATGACATAGTCGTCCGCGATGAGTTTCCGCAAGACAGCGGGGATTTCTTCGTCGCTGCTCGCAACCGTGAGATAGCCGAGGTGACCGAGGTTGATGCCGACCAGCGGCACACCGCTCCCGGCGAGTCCCCGCGCTGCACGAATCAGAGTCCCGTCGCCGCCGAGTGTCAGCACGCAGTCGTAGTCTTCGCCGCGAATTCCCGCGATATCATGCTCTTCGATGTCGACCAGTTCGGCGCCGAGCGAGAGCAGCTGCTCCCGGATCGACGCGGCCTTCTCCGCCGCGTGCTCCTTCCCGCGATTCAGGAAAAGTAAAAACCGTCTCATGCTTTTCCTCCCGCCAGCATCTCATGCGCCGCGCGAACCACAGCGCGCGCGGTCTCCGGCGTCACTGCGGGAGAACGCTCGCTTTCCTCCGCGGTGCGAAGCCAGATCAGATACTCGATATTTCCTTCCGGCCCGCGTATCGGCGAAAAGCTTAGACCCTGCGGCACAAAGCCCGAGGCCGCCGCATAGCCGAGCACTTTCTCAATGACCTCAACATGGATTTTCGGCTCCCGCACCACACCGTGCTTGCCGACCTGCTCTCTCCCCGCCTCAAACTGAGGTTTGATGAGCGCCACCACTTCGCCCTCTGCGGAGAGCAGCGCCCGCACCGCCGGCAAAACTTTCTCGAGCGAGATAAACGAGACATCAATCGAGGAAAAGGCGATTTCCTCCGGTACTTCCTGCCGGGTCGCATAGCGGATGTTGGTCTTTTCGAGACACACGACGCGCGTATCGTTCCGGAGTTTCCAGTCGAGCTGACCGTGCCCCACATCGACCGCGTAGACCTTAAGCGCCCCGTTTTGCAGCATGCAGTCCGTAAAACCGCCGGTCGAGGCGCCGACATCCATGCAGACTTTACCTGTGAGCGAGAGCGGAAACTCTTTCAGCGCCTTTTCGAGTTTCAGGCCGCCGCGGCTCACATAGGGCAGGCGATTGCCGCGCACCTCGATGGTCACTTCCGACGGAAAGTTCTGTCCTGCCTTGTCCTCCCGCTGTCCGTCCACGAATACCACGCCGGCCATGATGAGCGCCTTTGCCTTTTCGCGGCTCTCCGCGAGGCCGCGCGCCGTCATCATAACGTCCAGTCTCTCTTTCATTCCGTTCCTCTCCACTCACCAGTGATACTTGTCCCGCAACACGCGAACAATCGAATCTGAATCAATGCCGAGGTGTTGCCGGAGCACCGATACATCGCCGTGCTCCACATAAGCGTCCGGCAACGCAATGTGTGTCACCGAGAGTTCTTTCTCCTGCGACGAAGCCCATTCGGCCACCTCGAGACCGAAGCCGCCGCGGAGCACATTCTCCTCGAGCGTCACAAAGTTCTGGTGCGTCTCTGCGAGTTCTGCGAGAAGATCCCGGTCAATCGGCTTCGCAAAGCGCATGTTGACAAGCGTACAGGGCTGGCCGAGCGCCTTTAACTTTTCTCTGACGTGCTCCGCCGTGCTCACCATGCTGCCGAGCGCGAGCAGAGCTGTCTTTTCCTCGCGGAAAATAAGCTCTGCCTTGCCGAAGCGTATCGGTTCTCTGTGTTCCGGAAGCCCGCGATAGGCCTGACCGCGCGGATAGCGTATCGCAATCGGACCGCCGTAGGAAAAGGCAAAGCGGAGTTCTTCTTCCAGCTCCCAACAATTCTTCGGCGCAAGTATGGTCATGTTCGGAATACAGCCGAGATAGGACAGGTCAAAGACACCCTGATGGGTCTCGCCGTCCGCGCCGACCAGGCCCGCGCGGTCAATCGCAAAAACTACCGGCAGGTTCTGGATACAGACATCGTGGAGCACCTGATCAAAGCCGCGCTGCAAAAAGGACGAGTAGACCGCAACGACCGGCTTCATGCCGCCCGCCGCGAGCCCCGCCGCACTCGTCACGGCGTGCTGCTCGGCAATGCCCACGTCAAAATAGCGCTGCGGATAACGCCGCCCGAACGCCGCGAGCCCCGTGCCCTCCGGCATCGCCGCCGTGACTGCGACAATGCGGGGGTCCTCCGCGGCGAGCTGAATCAGGGTCTTGGAAAAAACATCTGTGTAGTCCGGATAGTGCTTATTCTTTTTCGGCACGCCGGTCGCAAGCTCAAAGGGTCCGACGCCGTGAAACAAATCCGGATGCCGCTCCGCCGGGCGGTAGCCCTTGCCCTTTTCGGTGATGACATGCACGAGAACCGCGCGGTTTAAGCGCCGCGCCTCCTCAAAGACGCGCATCAGCTTTTTGATGTCGTGTCCGTCGACCGGTCCGAGATAGGTCACGCCGAGATTTTCAAAGAGCATCCCCGGCACAAAGAGCTGTTTGATGCCGTTTTTGGTGGTTCTGAGACTCTCGACCATGCGCTTTCCGACACCCGGAATCGCTGAGAGCGCTTCCGCGACATTCTCTTTCAGGCGGTTATAGCCCGCCGAAGTCCGGATGGAATTCAGATAGGCGGACATGCCACCCACATTCTCGGAGATGGACATGCGGTTGTCATTCAGCACAATGATGAAATTCGACTTGAGCTGTCCCGCATTGTTCAGCGCCTCGTAGGCCATGCCTCCGGTCAGCGCGCCGTCGCCGATGACCGAAATCACCGCATGATGCTCGCCGCGAAGATCCCGCGCCGTTGCCATGCCGAGTCCCGCCGAAATCGAGGTGGAAGAATGTCCGGTGTTAAACGCGTCGCACGGGTTTTCGTTCCGCTTCGGGAAACCCGCAATGCCGCCGAACTGCCTGAGCCCCGCAAAATCCTTTTTGCGGCCGCTCAGAATCTTATGCGTGTAGGACTGATGTCCGACATCCCAGATGATTTTATCTTCCGGCGGCGAAAAGCTGAGATACATGGCCATCGTGAGCTCCACGACACCGAGATTGCTCGCGAGATGTCCGCCCGACTCCGCGCAGTGTGCAATCAGAAAACGCCGGATTTCGGACGCGAGCGCCCCCCATTCCGCTGCCGGTATCCGGCGTATGTCCGCCGGTCCGTTGATTTGATCCAATCGACTCATAACTCTCTCCGTCCTCAGAAGCGGCGGTCCGTGAGATAGGCAATGAGCGCCGCGAGGGTTTCTGTCTCGCCCGGGAACTCCCGAAGGCGCCGCTCTGCCGCTTCACTCTGTTGTCTGACAGCCTCTCTCGCGGCTTCCAGCCCAAAAAGGGAGACATAGGTCGTCTTCTGATTTTTTTCATCCGAGTGCAGCGGTTTGCCGAGCTCTGCCTCGGTCGCGGTCTCGTCGAGAATATCGTCCTGAATCTGGAACGCGAGACCGACTGCCCTGCCGATCTGCTCGGCACATGAAATTTCTGTCTCACTCGCCCCGCCGAGAGCCGCCCCCATCATAAAGGCAGCCTCGAGGAGGGCGCCTGTTTTCAGGCGGTAGATGAAGTCGAGCGTCGTCGCATCCAGGCGCTCTCCGGTCTTCTCGACATCCACGGACTGCCCGCCGAGCATGCCTGAGACACCGCTCTTCTCGCCGAGTATCGCGAGCGCCCGCGCCGCCCTCTCCGGATGGCGGGACTGTCCCACGGCGCGCCCGGCCACGGTCAGTGCTTCCAACACCAGTCCGTCGCCCGCGAGCGTTCCCATGGCCTCGCCGTAGACATACCAGGTCGTCGGCTTGCCGCGGCGCAGCGTATCATTGTCCATGCAGGGTAAATCGTCGTGCACCAGCGAAAAACTGTGTATCATCTCAAGCGCCGCGAGAAAGGGCGCCGCCTCTTCCTTCCAGTCCGTCTCACCGCGCCGCTCCGCAAAACTTTTGCAGGTCTCAAAGAGCAGAATCGGGCGTATGCGCTTGCCGCCGTTCTCGACAGCCTCCCGCATGGCCCGGATCACGGTGCGCTGCAACCCCTCTTCGCAGGGCAGCGCAGCTCGAATCAGCGTCTCGATTTCTGTTTTGTCATAGGGAAGTGTCGGCATAGCGATCCTCCAGAACTTCCATCTGCTCTTCGACAAAGGTGAGCCGCTCATTGATCTCGCCCGCGAGCTTCATACCTTTTTCGTAGAGCGAAAAGGCCTCCTCGAGGCTGGTATCGCTCGCCTCAAGCTTTTCCAGCAGCGCTTCGAGGCGCTCCATGCTCGCTTCGACCGACAGCTTGCTCTTCTTCTTTGCCGCCACCTGCTTCTTCTCCTGCTCAAGCTTTTCGTCCATGGTTCTCCTCCTCCTGCTGTTCTCTCCTGATTTCTTCGACTCTGACCTCCGCCGCGCCGTCCAGGAAGCGAAGGTTGAGCCGCTCTCCTGCCGTGAGGCTTGCGGCGCTCTGCACGGCTGTGCCGTCTTCGTGCGCGACGTAGGCATAGCCGCCGGTCAGACGATTGAGCGGAGAAGACGCGCGAAGACGCGCCGCGAGCAGCTGAAACGCCGCCCGCCGCGCCTGTATCTTTTTGTTCAGTCCTGCCTCGAGTCCCTGCCGCAGCGCGCGGGTGCGCTGCTGTCTCGCGCTGAGCAATTCCTCGGGCGCGTTCAGCCGGAGCCGGAAGCCCGCCCCTCTTGCGCGCGCGCGGAGATCGCCCACTTTCTCCCGAAGCCCCCGAGACAGTTGCTGCCGCAGCCCCGCAATCAGGGCCAGCTGCGCCGCCAGATTCGGGACACCGCGCTCCGCCGCCGCCGAAGGCGTCGCCGCGCGGAGATCCGCGACAAAGTCTAGGAGGGTCACATCCGACTCGTGCCCGACCGCAGAAATCAGGGGCGTCTCGCAGGCGTAGGCTGCCCGCGCGACCCGCTCGTCGTTAAAGCACCAGAGATCTTCGAGAGAGCCGCCGCCGCGTCCCACAATCATGAGATCTACACCGCGCCGGTCGAGGGTCCGAATCCCCCGCACGATGCTCTCTGCCGCGCCCTCTCCCTGCACCAGCGCCGGATAGAGCACGATTTTGACATAGGGATTCTGTTGGCGGGCAACGGTCTGAATGTCATGAATCGCCGCGCCGCTCGGGCTCGTCACGACGCCGAGCGTCAAGACAAAGCGGGGCAGGGGCTTCTTGTGCGCCGCGTCAAAGAGACCTTCCGCTTCGAGCGCGCGGAGGCGCGCCTGATAGAGCGCATAGAGCTCACCCTGTCCCAGTTTCTCGACGGTTTTCGTGTTCAGCTGGTAGACGCCCGCTTTTTCGTAGACTGTCACGGCTCCCGTACAGACCACCTGCATGCCGTCCGCAAGGCGCATGTCGAGGCCGAGTGCATTCTGCCGGTAGATGACGCCGCGGAGTTCCGCGCCGCTGTCCTTCAAGGTAAAGTAAATATGCCCGCTCGCGTGATACTTCACATTGGAGAGCTCGCCCTGCACGCGAAGCCCCGCGAGCAGAAAATCCTCGCGGAACAGATTGCCCACATAGGCATTGAGCTGCGTCACCGTATAAATCGTTGCCATTTATACCAGTTTCGCGAGGACGCCGTTCACAAAAGAGGGTGCCTCTTCTCCGCCGAATTTCTTTGCGAGCTCTACAGCCTCATTGATTGCGACCTTCTCCGGAATGTTCTCGTCGAAACGGAGCTCGAAGCAGGCGAGGCGGAGGATTGTGAGCTCCACGCGCCCCATCTGCCGGAGACTCCAGCCGGAGGACGCCTGCTGCAGAATGCCGTCAATCTCCTCGCGTTTGTCGAGAACGGCTTTGACGCGCTCCCGGCATATCTTCCGCTCTTCCTCACTGAATTCCGGACTCTCGTCCTCTTCGTCCGGAACTTCGCATAAATACGCATCAATCTGCCCGTCCGCCTCCGCAGGCGCGCAAAAATCGGTGCTGAACAGCATCTTAAAGCAATGCTCTCTGAGCGCTCGTCTTGTCATCTCCTATCCTTTCCAAAGCACATACTTAATCGAAGTATAGCGCAATTCGATGCGATTCACAAGGCGAGAACCTCGCCGCGCGCTGTCGAGTAAATGAGCTTCTCCGCGACCCTCTTTTCCTCCGTCATCGTGAGCGCCCGCGCATAGAGAGAAAGCTGTGCTGTATATTTCTCGCGGTAATGCGCTTCCTCCGTTGCCTTGTCGGTCTTATAGTCGAGCAGTACCAGCTGGCCCCCCTCCTCAAACCAGGCGTCAATCACGCCCTGCACGACCACCGGTTCCTCGCTCTGTCTGGACGGGTCGGCCTCGCGCGCCGGTATCGCCATCACAAAAGAAGTCTCGCGGTGCAAGGTCCCGGCGCGCTGCGCGCTTGCGAGCCGCGCCGCGAGCGCACTCCGCAGAAAACGGAGGACAGGCGGCAGTGCAATTAATGTCCCGTCTTCTTCCGGCAGTGCGCCGGTCTCCGTCAGCTCTTTCAGGAAATCCCGAAGCTCTGCCTCTGTCCAGGACCGGGTAAAATCAATCCGCTCAAACAGTTTGTGGTAGGCGGTGCCGCGCCGCGCCGCGACCTCGCTTCCCCCGTCCTGCGGGAGGGAAAAGAGCGGCGCAGAGACCCCTTCTTCCCGCTCTTCCTTAAGCCGCTTCAGTTCCGAGGCGCTCCACTTGACCTGAAGCCGCACATCTTCCGCATAGGCATAGGGCTTCATGAGCGGCAAAAAGCGGGCGGCTTCCGCCTCTGCCGGCGGCGTCTCCTCGGCTTTTCGGAGTTCTTCCCGGAGCAGGAGTACCTTCTCGCCTGCGGCAAGCACCTCGCGCGCCGCGGACCCGGCGCTCACCTGCCGTACGACAATCCGGCAAAGCTCCCTGTCCCGCGCCATTGCCATGAGAATCCATTCGAGGTAGCTGTTTGCGCTGCGGAGCTCGGCCGTGCAGAGCGGCTCGCCGTTACCGCAGGTGTCGGATGACGGTTCTCTGTTCTCGCCGTCCGGCAGCGGCTCTGTTCCCGCCTTGAACCCGGCGACCAGTATCAGCTTCTCCTTAGCGCGCGTCATCGCGACATAGAGCACGCGGAGTTCTTCCCCGAGCGCCTCTGTCCGGAGATGCCAGGCAAACGCCGCTTTTTTCGCCGTGCCGCCCTTGGCGTGCAAGTCGTAATCGACCGCATCGGCCGCAATGCCGAGTTTCTCGTCATAGAGAATGCCGCGGCTCAGATCCCGCTGATTAAAGCGCTTTGAGAGACCGGCCAAAAAGACAATCGGGAACTCTAAGCCCTTTGACTTATGAACGGTCATAATGCGGACCGCCGCTGCCTCTTCGCCGGGGAGCTGCGCCGAACCGTAGTCGGCGTTGTATTTTTTCAGATTGTCAATATAGCGCACAAAATCGCTGAGTCCGCGATACCCGATGCTCTCAAACTCCTCCGCCTTCACAATCAGCATCTGCAGATTCGCAAAGCGGAGTTCACCGCCCGGGCGCGCTGCCTCCTCGTTCCGGTAGCCGCTCTCTGTATATAAAAGTCGCAGGAATTGCGGGAGCTCGAGATAGCTCTCCGCTTCCCGCCAGGCCTCAAGTTTCCGAAAGAGCGCAGCGGTTTTCACCGCGGCCATGCTCTCCGGCGCTGCCTTGACGGCCGCTTCGAGGCGCTCGTAGAGACTCACGCCCTCGCCCTTTGCCGCGAGAGAGGCAAGCTCCTCTTCGCTGAGACCGCCGATCGGGGAGCGGAGCACGGCCGCGAGCGGAATATCGCGGAAGGGATTGTCGATTGCGCGGAGTAAACTCAACACCGTTCTGACCTCTGTCGCGTCAAAGTAACCGGTCTTCTGCTCGGCGAGCGCCGGGATACCGTGGCTCATCAACACTTCGACAAAGCGCTCCGTCTGTCCGGAAGTCGCGCGGAGCAAGATTGCAATGTCCCCGTAAGCAGCCGCTCGGAGACCGCCTTCGCCGTCCGAAATCTTGAGCCCCTTTGCCGGGTCAAGCAACTCCCGGATACGGGTTGCGACGGCCTCTGCCTCGACAACCGCCGCTGTCTCCTCACCCTCTGCGTCCCCGGAGACCAGCATAAGTTCGGTCGCATAGCTGTCCCCGCTGCCCTCGGGCATCGGAAACGCCGCCCCCGGATACAGCGCCGCATCCGCATCATAGCGGACGCCGCCGAGTTCTTCGCGCATGAGATACGAGAAAACGGCATTACAGCTTGCGAGCACCGCTTCGCGGCTCCGGAAGTTTTTGCGGAGATCCACGCGCGTGTCAATTCCGGGTTCCGCCTCTACGCCGTCATCCTTCCGGTAGTTGCGATATTTCTCCGCGAAGAGCTCGGGCTTTGCATGGCGGAAGCCGTAAATCGACTGCTTGATATCGCCGACCAGAAAAAGTCTTCCGGTCTCGATTGCGCGGAGCAGTTCTTCCTGCACCCCGTTCGAATCCTGGTATTCGTCGACATAGATTTCCCGAAACGCGGCCTGATATTCCCTTGCGATTTCGCTCGGATGCCGTTTTCCCGCGGCGTCGCTCTCCCAAAAGAGCGCCAGGGTTTCGTGCTCAAGGTCGGAAAAATCCAGGAGATTCTTTTCCCGCTTCTTTGCCAGAAAGCGCGCCGAAAAGTCGCGCGCCAGACCGATCAGCGTGCGAACAGTCTCGGCGTCTTCGACCCTGTCCGCACAGTCCGCTTCTCCCCGCCCGAAGGCTTCGAGCGGTTTTTTGAGCGCCTTTTTCCAAAACTCCCGGAGACTTTTGACGCGGGATGCGCAGTCCGGGTCGCTGTCCTTTTTGTTCCTTCCGAGTCTGTCGTAGCTCTGAAAAGCTGTGAGCGCAAGGCAGGCAGAGGGATAATCCTTCGCCGCCCGGAGGCGCTGCAGTTTGCCGAGGTCGCTCTGCACCGCGCCCTCATAGCCGTTCAGGCCCCCCTCTTCACAGAGAAGCTGTGCCTCCTCCGCAAAGCCGCAGAGTTCGGCGCCGAGCTTTCGAAACTCTTCCGCCATATAACGCGCATAAGCGCTCTCCGATACGTCGCCGCCCGTCCGCTCTGTTTCCGCCTCGACGCGCAAAAGCCACTCCTCCGGCCAGGGCAGACTCTCCGCAAACCGATAGAGCGCCAGAATCTCCTCGCCGATACCGAGATCTGCCTTGCCCTGCGAAAAGGCATCCGCAAAACGGAGAAAGGCCGGATCCGCCTTCTCGTACTGTTCTTCCAAAAGCTCTTCGAGCACATCGTTTTGCAGGATGCGCAGCTCTTCCTCGCTGCCGACGCGAAACGCCGGATCGACCGCGAGGCGGTCCGCGTGTTCCCGGAGCACGGTCAGACAGAAGCTGTCTATCGTCGTAATTCGCGCAGCATCCAGTTCCGCGAGTTCCCGCTTGGCGCGCGCCGCAATTCCGGGCTCTCCGCCGCGAAGCGCCTGCTGCAGACAGTCCTCAAGCCTGCGCCGGATGCGCTCCCGCATCTCGGCAGCCGCGGCGCGGGTAAAGGTCATGATGAGCAGTTCATCGATATCGACCGGATGCTTTGGGTCTATGACTCTCGCGACAATGCGTTCGGTGAGAACCGCGGTTTTTCCGCTGCCCGCCGCCGCCGAAATCAAAAGCCTTCGGTCGGACAGCGCAATGGCTCTCTCCTGTTCTTCAGTCCAACGGGTCATCTCCCTGTCTCCTCTCCCGCCTCGCGGTCAATTTCGGCAAAGATTTCCTCTGCCTTCTGCTTTTTGTTCCGCCGCACCTTGTAGCCGGTGAGATTGGCATCAAAGCCGCAGACATCGCGGTAGGGACAGTACTCGCAGCTTGTATGTCCGTCCTCCTCGAGCGGCAACACTTGAACGTTGCCGCCGAGTATCGCCTCGCCGGCCTCCCGGAGTTTTTCCTTCGCATAGGCCTGCAGTTTGATAAAGCGGCTTGCATCCACCGTATTCTCGCCGAGGCGGATTTTTCCCTCACTGGTTCGGACCGGCAGAAAATCCGCCGCGTCCTCGCCGTCGCCCGCGAGCAAGGTGAGTGCTGTCTCGTCGCTATTTATGAGACCGCTCGGTGTGAGCTCTTTTAACTTCGCCTTCCGAAGCGCTTCCTGCGTCCGTATTTTCTCGAGATCCACAAACGCATCGCCGATCGGCGCGTAAAAAACGGCGCCCGGCAATATTTCCTTATCCGGATACTGCCGTTCAAAGAGCTCTGTGATCGCGGAGAGATAAATCAAAAGCTGTAACTGTGAGCCGCTCAGTATCTTATAGGGCTCCCAGCTCGTGGCGCCTGTCTTATAATCGACCACCTTGACATAGAGTTTTCCCTCGTGTTCCGCCGTGTCGACGCGGTCAATGTTGCCGCGAAGCTGCATACTGCCGACGGAAAGCACCGGTGTACTCTCGGGCGCGTCCTTGCTCGAAAAGCGCAGTTCCTCCGCGAGCGGCTGATAGGCGCCCCGTCTCAGCTGCTCTGCCATCACGAGAATGCTCTGCGTCACAATCCGCGTTAATTTTCTGACAATCCAGCGGTTCTTTGCGCTGTCCCGGTAGAGGCCGCTCGCATCTGCCTCCACCGCCTCTCTCACCGCATCGGCGGCGGCGACGCGAAGTTCCTCGTCCGAATACGCCGCGGGGCTTTTCTCTGCCTTTGCCGCCGCGCGGAACACGAGCTCAATCGCACGGTGCGCGAGGCTTCCGAGATCCTGCTGTGCTATCTGAAATTCCGGCAGTTGCCTGAGGCGCAGTCCGTAGTTCGCAAAGTGGCGGAACGGGCAGCGAAAATACTCTTCGACGCGAGTCACCGAACCGGTCAGCACCTCGCCGTAGAGCGCGAGCGCAGTCTCCCGGAACAGCTGCCCCTCGGCATAGAGGGCACAGGCAGCATCCGCGAGCATCCCGGCCTCGCGCTTTCTCTCGGTGTCCGCCGCAAACGCAGAGAGCAGGGAAGCGGCCGAGGCGGCCGCGCTGTTATCTTCGTTTTTCTCCGCGGCTTTTCGGGCCGCGCGGAGCGCCCGGATCAGCGCCTGCTCGGCCTCGGGCGTCGAATAAAATCGCTCTCCCGTCTCCGGCGCTGCAGCGCGGAGTCTCGGGAACAGCTGCTCTAAATGCCGCAGCAAAAAGGAGGGGCGCAGCGCCTTACCGCTCCGGTCCACCGTCGAATAGCTGATGTGAAGCTGTTCGGACGCCTCGGTCAGCAGGCGGTAGAGATAAAACCGCTGCTCATAGAGCTGCGCCTTGCTGCCCGGCGCGAGCGTAAGCCCTGCGGCCCGGAGCGCCTCCCGCTCCCGCTCGCTGAGCACACCGCCCTCTTCGCGGCGCTTGGGGAGCACGCTGTCATTTGCTGCGAGCAGAAAGAGCACTTTGACATCGAGAAAACGGGTTCTCGTGAGATCACCGAGTGTGACGCGGTCCGCATAGGCCGGAATCTGTCCGATGTGAATTTCTCTGAGTCCGCTCTCCAGCACCCCCGCCATGTCCGCACGGGACAGACGCTCTCCCGCAAGCACCTCTCGCATCTCCCGCAGAATGCGCTGCGTCTCCGGGAAGACTTCCGAAAATTCCCGGGCGCGGGGCGCCTCGCCCGCCGCGAGAAACCGCTCGGCGGCATGCTGCAGCTTTTCTTCGACCGCAAGCCGTTCCATCAGCTCTTCGAGAAGCACAGCGATTGCCGCGACATCCGCCTCTCCCTCCGAGAAAGCCTCCCGAAGCGGCAGGAGCAGGTTCAGCATTTCCTCCTTAAACCGGTTCAGTGCCTCCAGATCGGCACCTTCCAGTTCCCGCGGACAGTATGAAAACGGCTCCCGGAGCCGTTTCAAATGCCGGACGCCGGTCAGGGTGACATAGTTTTCGAGCAGCGCGGTCAGCTTCCATTGATTCGTGACCAGCGGATTATGCAGAAAGCGGAAAAAAGTGCGCGGCGAAAAGTTCTCCCGAACACAGAGCAGGGCGGCGTTCAGAAGTTCGGGCAGCGGATTGGCGCGCACCGTCAGATTTTCGTCGAGATGCGCCGGAATCCCCGCCGCAAGCAATGCCTCGGAAAAGAATTCGCCGAGCCCCTGAAAATCCGCGACGACGACCGCAATGTCGCGATAGCGATAGCCCTCATCCTTCACGAGACGGAGAATATGTCTCGATAGCGCCGCTGCCTCTGCCTCCGGTGACTCCTGTGCCGCGACGGTCAGGGCCCGCACCTCGCCTGTGTAGACAGCGCCGTCGTAACGGAGCGCATGCGCATCGAGAAATGCGAGTTCCGGCGCCTTGAGGCGCGCAGCCCCCGGAAAAATGCGGTCTTCGCCGTGCGGGACGCGCACCCGGTCCGCAATCTCCCCGATGCGGCGGATATACTCGGTCGAGAGATGAAACAGCTCTTCCTCCGGCAGCTGCCGGTAGGGATTCAGCGCCGTGTCGAGCGAGACCACAAAGCGCACATCGGCCGCGACGGCAAGCAATTCCTCGAGGACGCGATACTGCACCGGCGTAAAGCCCACAAAGCCGGCGAGCAGAATATGTGCGCCGCGAAGCAACTCCGAACTTGCGATACAGTCCGCAAAGTAACCGAGAATTTCTTCCTTCGGCAGCTGTTTGCCCTGTACAAAATCCCGAACGCCCTGATAGAGCAGGGAAAAGTCGCGGAGTTTCATCGAGAGCTGCCGCTTTTTTTCCGTTTCCGCGAGTTCCGCAAAGCGCGACGGCGCCGCGCCGTATTGCAGACACTCGGAAATCATGGACTTCACCTGTTCCGCAAAGCCCGCCTTTTTGACCTTGCCTTTCCAGAGGGTCAGCTCTTTTTCCAGAAGACTGCCGACGCGCCGCACGACCATCGCCTTACCGCTCTCGTCCATAATCGGCGGGAGCTGCACATTCCGCTCCTGAAACACTCGATAGGCGAGCCGGTTCAATGACAGGGCTTCCAGATTTCGCGACGCATGGCGCGGGTGCAGGGCGAGCAGTTTCTTCTGCACCAGCATGCTGTACTGTTCCGGCACCAGAACAAAAAAGCGCTCTTCCGGCGCCTCGAGGGAAGCCTCGATCATGTCCAGAAAAGCGCGCTCGTTTTTTCCGCTGCCGGAAGAACCGAGATAAAAGGAATACGCCACGCAAAACCTCCTCAGTTTGACTGCGACTGCTGTTCTTGTATCAGTTGCTCATAGAGTGCCGCCGGAACCTCGGCGCGCACATAGATCCCTTCGGGCTCATAGCGCTCCTCGAGGAGCTTGCCCTGACGGCGTATGCTCTGAATGCGGCCTGCCGCGGCATAGGGGAACAGCGCCTCAAAAGCCCGGCGACTCTTCTTTTTCTCCGCCGAAATCAGCTCTTTCAGCGCCGCAATTCCCTCGCCGGTCGCCGCCGAAATCCGGATGGAAGCCGCCGCATGAATGTCCTTCGGCAGCGTCTCCGTGCCCGGAAGATCCGTCTTGTTGTAAACCGCAATGATACTGTGATCCTCCAGCGCCTTCAGTTCCCGCAACGTCTCATAGACCACCGCCATCTGTGTGTCCGCCTCCGGCGAGGACGCATCGACCACATGAAGGATCAGATCCGCATAGCGCGCCTCCTCAAGCGTCGAGTGAAAGGCCTCAATCAGCTGGTGCGGCAACTTCCGGATAAAGCCGACCGTATCCGTGACGAGAACTTCTTCGCCGCCCGGCAGTGCGAGTTTTCTGGTGGTCGGGTCCAGGGTCGCAAAGAGTTTATTTTCCGCGAGAATGCCGGCGTCGGTGAGCCGGTTTAACAAGGTCGACTTGCCGGCATTCGTATAGCCGACCAGCGCGACAATGTAGCTGCCGCTTTTCTCCCGCTGCGCTCTCGAAACTTCCCGGTGACGCTTCAACTCCCCGAGCTTGTCGCGCAGAAAACTGATGCGCGCGCGAATGGCACGGCGATCGAGCTCCAGTTTCTGCTCACCCGGTCCCCGGGTGCCGACTCCGCCGCCGAGGCGGGAGAGCGAGCTGTGCATGCCGAGAAGATGTGCCTGGGTATAGTGGAGCTGCGCGAGTTCCACCTGCAGCTTGCCCTCGGCTGTGACCGCGTGCTGCGCAAAAATATCGAGGATAATCATCGTGCGGTCCATGACCTTGACGCCGAGCGCCTCGCTTAAGTTCTTCATCTGCGCCGGAGACAGCTCATCGTCGGCCGCCACCGCATCGGCCTCAAGGCTGAGAAGCAGCTCCCGCAGTTCCTCCACCTTGCCCTTTCCGAAATAGGTACCGGAATCCGGCGCTTCACGCGGCTGCAGGAGGCGTCCCACAGGCTCCGCGCCGGCGGTCTTCAGGAGTTCGCCGAGCTCCGTGAGCGATTCCTCGCTCCCGTCCCGCTCGCGCTGCTGAATGCCGATCAGAACAACCCGCTCTTTGGCCTCTTCGGTGACAATCAGTTCAGCCATCATTTCCTCCTACTCTCGTCTTTAAAAACGCAATTTCGTGCTCCAGCATTTCCTTGTCGCCCAGGCCGCTCTCCAGGAGCGCCGTAAAGCGCTGCAGCGCATCGGCATACTCCCCGCGATATTCCTGGCAGACAGCCTCGCGCTCCCGGAATGTCGCCTGTTCTTCCGCATTCGCCGCTGTGAGCTTCTCGCCCGCCTCAAACACGGCAAATGCTTCCTCCGTCTTCTTTGCGCTGACCAGGAGATCGCCGTAGTGCAGCAAAAAGCGACTGTCCTCCTTGGCGCCGGGATACGCTTTTTCGTACGCCGCGCGTATGGTCTCCAATTCTGCGGCGCTCCCCTTGCTCCGCGCTGTCTCGCCGAGCAGATAGAGCGCTTCGAGGTGCAGTGCCCGGTCTCCGCCCGCTTTCTCCGCCTCTTCGTAGTAGGCGAGCGCCGTATCCCAACCCTTGTCCGCTTTAACGGCCGCCGCACAGGCAAGATCCAGATACGCCGCCTTGCGCCCGTCCTTCTGGAGCAGCAGCTCATAGTGTGTCAGCGCGTCCTCATACTTGCCCGCGCGATACTCCGCCTCAGCGAGATAGCCGAGAATATCCGCCTCCTCCTTGTCCTGCTGTGCCGTACCGTAATAATCGGTCGCATGGCGGAAGGCGTCGATTGCGGCCTCATAGTTCTGTTTCTGCATCTCCGCAATACCGAGCGAGCGATACTTTCTGACTGCCTGCCCGCGCGCGCCGCAACCGCTGAAAAGCAGCAGCGCGACCGGGAGGGCAATGACCAGTCCCTGTCTCTTCTGCATGACTCTGTTCCTCACTGAATCCCCGTGCTGCCAAAACCGCCGCGATTTTCGCCCTCTAATTTCTCGACTTCCCGGAAGACAAGACGCGGCTGATGCTCCGTTATGCGGAATTGACAGATTCTGTCATTCACATGAATCTCCGTGTCCCGCACCGCGAGTGCCGGAAAAAACCACTGGTCGTCGTCGCCGCCGTAGCTCTCATCGATGACGCCCATCGAATTGACCTGCAAAACACCGAAGTTCTTAAACGTGGAGCTCCGCGGCACCACATGTGCCTCATAACCCGCGGGAAGCTGCATCGCAATTCCGAGCGGAATCAGGCGAAACTCTCCCTTCTTGAGACTCACCTCTTCCGCCGCGCGGAGATCCACCCAGTCACTCTTGCCGTCGATATAGCGGAGGCGTTCGATGCGCTCGCTGAAATATTTGATTTTAATCTCCATCTTCGCTGTCCTCTCCGAGCTTTCCCTCTTCCGTCCCGAAGCGGTAGTTTAACTCCCGCTTCACCTCTTCCTGAATCTCTGCCTCCTGATCCGGCGTGACCGAGGGCAAGTCCTGTCTCGAATCCACACCGAAGCGCCGGAGAAACTCTTCCGTGGTCGCAAAGAGGGCTGGACGCCCCGGAGCGTCCAGCCTTCCGGCTTCATAGATGAGTCCGTACTCAATCAGCTTGTTGACTGCATGATCGGAGGACACACCTCGTATCTTTGCGATTTCCATCTTGGTGACAGGCTGACGGTAGGCAATGATTGCGAGGGTCTCGAGCACGACCTGGCTCAGGACCTGCCGCCGCGGCTCTTTTGCGACGCGAATCAAGGCGTCGTAAAACTCCCGCTTTGTGCCGAGTTGCCAGGCATTCTCGAGGCGGAGCAGCTGTACCCCGCGATTCGCTTCCGCATATCGCGCCGCGAGCCGTTCGGCCGCAGCCTCTGCTTCCGCTGCCGTACATTCCAGCGCCGCTGCCAGCAGACTGGTCTCAACCGATTTCCCCATGGTAAAGAGCACCGCCTCTACCACTGCCTCCTGTCGCTGCATCTCTGCCTCTGTCATGCGCCTTCCTCCACTCGATAGTATGTTCTATTATACCGCCTCCCTTCTACTCTTGTCCATGCGGCTTTTCTCACTTCGCCCGGCAACTGCAATCCGCGCTGCAACTGCATGTGCCCTTGCTTTTATCGTTATCGTCTACACTTCTCTTTCCGCGCTGTTTTCCCTGCTGCTGACCGTCTTCCGGTCTGCTGTCCGGGCGATTGCCGTTCTGTCCTCTGCCGCCCTGCTGACCGCCGTTCTCCGGTCTACCCTCCGGGCGATTGCCGTTCTGTCCTCTGCCGCCCTGCTGACCGCCGTTCTCCGGTCTGCCCTCCGGGCGCTTGCCGTTCCGATCTCTGCCGTCCTGCTGACCTCCGTTCTCCGGTCTACCCTCCGGGCGCTTGCCGTTCTGACCTCTGCCGCCCTGCTGACCTTCGTTCTCCGATCTGCTCTCCGGGCGCTTACCGTTCCGGCTTCTGCTGCCCTGCTGACCGCCGTTCTCCGGTCTGCCCTCCGGGCGGTTACCGTTCTGACCTCTGCCGTTCTGCTGGCCGCCGTTCTCCGATCTGCTCTCCGGACGGTTGCCGTTCTGAACTCTGCCGCCCTGCTGACTGCCGTTCTCCGGTCTGCTCTCCGGGCGGTTGCTTTCGCCACGCTGCACTGTACTGCGGTCATCGCGCACTTCGCCATCCCTGTCTTCTTCGAATGCGCCGCCGTTCTGCTGGCCTCTGCTACTCGGCCGACCGTTCTGCTGACCTCTGCGATTCTGACGGTCGCCCTGCTGACCTCTGCTGGCCTGTTGTCCACCGTTCTCCGTTCTGCCCTCCGGACGCTTGCCATTCTGACCTCTGCCGCCCTGCTGACCGCCGTCCTCCGGTCTGTTCTCCGGGCGCTGTCCGTTCGGGCGTCTTTCCGGCATGCTACCCGGAGCGCCGTGGTTTCCGCCATTCTCCGTGTTTGTATTCGCACTGTCATTTACAGTCACGGTCTGACTCTCGCTTCCGACGGTCACGGTGTAGTTCTCATCCTGTTTCAGATCTGCGGCGCTAAAGAGCAAGGTATTAAACGCCTGCGTCGTAGCGGTATTCTCATATACCACATTGCCCTTCGAATCCGCAATCGTCACCTTAGTCCCAGCCCCCTGCGTCGAATTGAGGGAAACAACCAGACTCTTTTGCGTCGAACCGCTGTCGTTTAGCGTCTGGAACATGCCGCTGTCCCCTGTCACGAAGACAGTGCCGCCGGTAATAACGCCCTTGCCGTCGTAATCGAGCGGCGCATTCCCGCCGTCCGAGGGACCGTCGACCACAACCGTGCCGCCGCTGATCGTAAGATCGCCGTTCGAATCAATGCCGTCGCCGCCTGCCTTGACGGTGACCATGCCGCCGCTGATGCGAACAGCTGCGCCCTCGGTTGCCTGCCCCGGTGCCGCGTCGCTGCCGGAACCGTCGGAGGCATTGATGCCGTCATCCTTTGCGGTCACCGTGATGACACCGCCCTGAATGTCTACGACCAGGCCTTCCAAGCCTTCTTCCGACTCTGTGACATTGATATTGCCGTTTCGAACAGTCAGAGTCTCATCCGCGTGGATGCCGTCATCTCCCGCTTTCAAAGTGAGCGTGCCGCCCTCCACGGTGACATTCGCCTCACTGTGAATCGCATCCTCTGCATTTCCCTGTACCGCAAGGATACCGTTTCCGGAAATCGTGAGGTCCGATTTCGCATAGATGGCCGCCTTGTTGTCCTCCGCGCTGCTTCTCAAATCCGAGACCGCATTCTCCGTGCCATCCTGCAGGACAATTGTGACACTCGCACCGCTCTCGAATACCAGCGGCGCATTGGTCGAATTGCTGATTGTGAAGCCGTCAAAAATCAGCTTGATTTCCGCGCCCTCTTCTGCATCTGCCACCAGCTGACCTTCCGCGAAGTTTCCGCGAAGTACGTAGGTGCCTGCCTTTTGAATGGTCACTGTGCCGTCCGCAGCAACCGCGCCGTCGCCGGTAACTGTGATGTCACTGCCGTTCGCGCTGATAACGGTTGCATCGGCCGTGTTCTCCACAGTGCCTTCTCTGTGTTCCGCATTCGCCTCCGTTGCACTCCGCGCCGCAAGGCTTGTAGCCGCGCCCGCATAGCTTCCGCAGGCGCCGAGCGCCATTGCGAGGGAGAGGGTTGCCGCCGTCAGTACAAGGTGTTTCTTTTTCATAAGATTGCTCCTTTCCGCCAAATCATGGCACCGAAGGATTTCTTCGGGTGTTTGTTTGTTGATGGTCACACTTTACCAAGCGAAGCTGAAAGGAAGCTGAAAGAAACCGGCATTTCTGTGAAGACTCTGTGAAAAAAAGAAGCTATCCGCAAATCTGCGGATAGCTTCTTTGAACTGTTTGCCAATCGATTTAATTGTCGCCGAGCGTCGCAAAACCGTAGGCGTTCACCAGCGCATCCAGCTTTTCGCCGGCCTTACAGAGCGGGCACTCCCGATAGTCATAGGACGCATAGTCCGGAATATCCTTCTTGCCGAACACCGCCGAAATCGGGATGTCGTGATAGGTCTCACAGGCGCTGAAAATCGCCGAGACTCCCGACAGCGTGCCGCCGTAGTACTGAATGCACTCGAGCACCTTGTCGAGCGTGCGCCCCGTCGTGATGCTTGACATCAGCACCATAATGTTCTTGCCCGCAATCTCCGGGAGCAGATTATTGCGGAAGATGAGCTGCGAGTTCGAGTTGAATTCCGGGTGCACCACATACATGGTCTTATGCGCATTCGTGGAGAGGAAGCCCTCTTTGGTCAGCTCCTCCGCGAGGTAAGCGCCGATCACATCCGTCCCCTCCATGCAGACAATGGTGTCAATCACCGTACCGAAGAGGTAAGTGCCCGTCAGATAACGCGCAATTTCCTTGGCCTCGCCGCTTCTTGTCTTTAAGGTCGTCACATCAATGTAGTAGTTAATGTGCGCGTGATTCGAGGCAAAATGCCCCTTGCGGATCTTGAGAGGTGCATCACAGCCGGCAGTATAAACCTTTGTATCGTTTGTATTTTGCATAACGCTTCCTCCTTTTGACAAGTTCCTATGGCATTATTGTAAAAGAATTCCGCGGCGAATGCAACAAAAAACCCAGAGCTTACGCTCTGAGTTCTGTGTTGAATCCTGCCGGCGACCGGGGTCGAACCGGTACGGTCATCACTGACCACAGGATTTTAAGTCCTGGGCGTCTGCCAATTCCGCCACGCCGGCAAATCGCATCAACGCCTGATGCAGCGACCCGAAACGGACTTGAACCGTCGACCTCCGCCG
>ERZ773197.556-NODE-556-length-29282-cov-7.627126_pt1 | contig 29282 bp, 25 predicted proteins | sample MGYA00580999_ERZ773197 | MGnify/ENA primary metagenome ERZ773197 (study PRJEB29015, sample SAMEA2738166) | human oral metagenome | biome: human oral; feature: human-associated habitat; material: saliva | place: China | collected 2185 ...
TTTTTCGCAAGTACCGACGGGCTCAGACTACCCCGCATTCAGACCTATATTGCCGGAAATTTTATTTCTTCATTTTGATTTTTTACAGCTCTTTTTTTGTGCAAAGTTTCCATTTACAAAATACGGGATAATCCAGTACAATCTTAGCTTTGTGAAAAATAGAGTTGTAGAAAGGAGAAAAAATGAAAGAAAAGAAAAAATTATCTTTAGCGATGCAGATTTTTATTGCTTTGGTTTTGGCGATCATCGTTGGCTTGTTATTACAGGGACACAGTTCCATTGCCGAGAATTATATTAAGCCCTTTGGAACGATTTTCTTGAACTTGGTAAAGTTCATTGTGGTGCCGGTGGTGCTGTTTTCCATTATGTGCGGTATTATTTCCATGAGTGATATTAAGCAGGTGGGCTCCGTAGGCTTGAAAACGGTGGTGTTTTACTTATGTACCACTGCTTTTGCGGTAAGTATCGGATTGTTCTTCGGAAGTATTTTCCATAATCTGTTTCCGGTGGTAGCTACTGCGGATTTAAGCTATGAGGTAAAGGGAAGTCTGTCTTTAATGGACACCATTGTAAACATCTTCCCCTCCAACTTCGTCCAGCCCATGGTGGAAGCCAATATGCTGCAGGTTATTGTGATGGCGCTGATTTTGGGCTTCGCTATTATTTTGGTAGGAGAGAAAACTCATAGAGTGGTCAGTGCCTTCAATGATTTTGATGCTATTTTCATGAAGTGTATGGAAATGGTATTAAGCCTCTCTCCGATTGGTGTGTTCTGTTTGCTTTGTCCGGTTATTGCGGTAAACGGACCGAAGATTCTCGGCTCTTTGGCCATGGTACTTTTGGCGGCCTATATTGCCTATGTTGCCCATGCCGTGGTAGTGTATTCCCTTACCGTAAAGCTTATGGGAGGTCTTTCTCCGATAAAGTTCTTTAAAGGAATGCTTCCGGCTATTATGTTTGCCTTTTCTTCCGCTTCTTCTGTGGGAACTCTTCCTATTAATATGGAGTGTACGGAGAAGCTGGGTGCTAAAAAGGAGATTGCAGCCTTTGTACTTCCCCTGGGAGCCACCATTAACATGGACGGAACTGCGATTTATCAGGGAATTTGCGCAATCTTTATTGCCTCCTGTTACGGTATTCATCTGACTCTTGGACAGATGCTGACCATTATTTTGACGGCAACCCTTGCTTCTATTGGAACTGCAGGTGTTCCCGGAGCAGGTATGATCATGTTGGCTATGGTGCTTACCTCCGTTGGACTGCCGGTAGACGGTATCGCCTTGGTAGCCGGCGTAGACCGTATTTTTGATATGGGAAGAACCACCGTAAATATTACAGGAGATGCGGCTTGTACCATCGTGGTTTCCAATCTGGAAGCCAAAAAACAGGCAAGACTTGCTGCAAAATCTTAAGCCTAAGCATCCTACGGAGGAAATTCATCCGATTTCTTTATTTTTTGTAAAAATCCTTTATACATTTCCATAGACCGGACGACATATTATAAGACAATAAGAAGAAATCTTCGGAGTTGAAAATATTTGTTCCGCTGGATAAAAACCTTTGGAAATGGAGATTGTATGAACGATTATCAAAAGAAGTATTTAGAGCAGAGTATTATGCAGATGAGTCAGGGGGAATTGTTGGTTTTAACCTTTGATGAGGCTATTAAGTGTTTAAAAAAAGCAACTTTTGCTTTGGAAGATAAAAATTATGAGAAATTTGAAGAAGCCTTAAAGAAAACCACTAAGATTATTCGTTACTTGCACAATACCTTGGATATGGAGCAACCTATCAGTAGAGATTTGGCAAGACTATATGACTTTGTTACCTTTGACTTAGGCCTGGTACAGGCCGGAAGAGAGAGAAGACAGGAGGAGCTTCCCAAGCTGGTTGACATTTTATCCGATTTGCGTGACGGCTTCCTGGGGGCAAGTAAAATTGCCAGAGATACTCATATCCCAAAAGAAGCGAAGGTTGTGGGATAAGAAAGGGGCTGCCTATGCAGCTCCTTTCTTCTGCGTCACGGAAAGGAAGAATCATGGAGAGAAAAGAGAATCCGCAGCTGGAAAAGCTTGCTAGCCTATTTCAGAGAAGATATAATATCGTCAGCGAATTAAAAAAAGAGACTGATGAGCTTTCCGAAGCCATGCAAAGACAGGACAATGTGAGTCTGGACTTATTATTGGATTTGCGGCAGGAAGCTTTAAATAAGTTGGAAAATAACTGGGTGGAGATGAATCTTTTAGTGGAAGAGGAAGAAGAGTTAAGAAGAACTTTTCAACGACTTCTACAGGAAGATCCCAAGAACAGTGCCGGCTATCCCTTTCTGGAAAGAAGAATTCTGGAATTAAGAGGGAAGATTGAGGAATCCATAGGTTTCATTAAAGAAAGAGATGCCAGAATCACAGCCCAGGCATTACAAACCCAGAAGTTTTTATGGGAGCAGATTCCCGAAGAGCTAAAGGAAGAAGTGGTATAGCTTTATTTTCTAACGAAGGAAATAAAAGATAAGTAAAAATTGAAATATCAGCAGGTTGTTCAAGGATGAGAAAGGATTGCAAGGACGGCGATGAATCGTAGTGTATATGAGGGTAAGTTTTTAATTAATTTATTGGGGAGTACTTTACGACAGGATGATTCCTTCCCTGTGATGCGAAGAATGAACTGGGGCAGACTTTACCGTATCGCTGATTACCATGAGCTTGCTTCAGGAATTTACTTGGGAATGCTTTCCGCAGGTGCCAGAGTGCCCTCTTTATTCGGTGAAAAATTTTTCCATCGTTATCAGGAGGCGGTTCGCTACGGTGAGATTTATGAGTCTTCCGAGTTGGAAATTCTCGGGGCGTTTCAGGCGGTAAAGGTTCCGGCGGTGGTTTTGGAAAGTGCAGCTGTACGGCGACTCTATCATTTGCCGGAAACAGCGGCCAATTCCCCTCTTCGCCTGTATATTCCGGAAGAACGGTATTATATGGCCAGAGGCTATCTTTTTGACTTGGGCTATGAGACGGATCAGTTCTATACCGGCTTTGGAGAGCACATGAAGAGGGCGGGAGGATTTCAGGTGGAAATCTACCATCATTTGCCCTTCCTGACCAAGAATTACAAAAAACACATGAAGTCTCTCCTGGACAGAGCTTACCCGGATAAGAAGTACCCGGTACTGAAGGTTCTGTCCTTGGAAAGCAGCTATATGTTCCGCATGGCGGAGGCTTGCTACCATTTCTGCACGGATAACTTAAAGATTCGTGAGCTTTTGGATCTTTATCTGTTCTATAAGCTTTTCCATAAGGACATGAATAAGAAGTTTTTGGATGCCAGAATCAAGGAGTTGGATATTTCTTTATTGTCCCAATCCTTGTTGCATATGGCGGATATGTGGTTCAGCAGCCGTAAGGACTCTTTGTTCCCCTATCCGAAGGACAGCATCAGTCTTTTTGATGATATGGAAAGCCGTATTCTTTCCAACGGTATGGTGGGAGCGGACAGTATTCCGGAGGCGGCCAAGCTTCGTAAAGCCATTAAGGATGCGGAAAATAAAGAAGAACGGGCAGCCAAGTGGAGAAAGTGGAAGGAAAAATGGAAGAACCGCTTTGACGGCATAAAGAAGCAGTTGCGTTGGATTTTCCCGGAAAGCTCCTATATGAAGAGTCTCTATCCCGGATTGGAGAATGCGCCGTTCTTGCTGCCTCTTTACTGGATCAGGAGAGATTTTAAGCTGATTCGTATTATGATGTTGCCGGATAAGCTTGAGGAACAAAAGGGAGAGAACGGTGGCGAGAAGTCTTCGGAGACCAGGGGACAAAGCACCGGCGGAGTAGGCTCCATTGAGGCTATGAGCTATCAGGATGATCCTTTCCGAAAGAACGGCAGAAAGAAAGTCTTCTATAAAGGAAGAAGAAATAACGAGTCCGAGGCCTTGTCCACGACCAACAGTGTCGGGGAAAGCGAGGCTGAAGAGGAAGAACTTCCATTATACAAAGATACCGCCTTTTTACAGGAAGAGGTGGAGGAAGAAGATCTTCCTTTGGAGCAGGATGAGAATCAGGAAACAGAAGGAAGTCTATGGGACTTTAAAGCGCCTCCCCGCCTTGCAAAGGAAGAAAAGCGCCCCGAAGTCGGAACAGGAAATAAGGCAGAGCCTATATTGAGTCCTGCAGCGGAGGCTTTACTGCAGGAGGCCTTTGCAAAAATGGAGGCTATCCAAAAAGAAGAAAAGGCTAATTCAGAGGATGCAGAGAGCAATAAGAGTGCTGCCGGTTTATCGGAAGAACAGGAAAGACTGGCGCTGGCTATGCTTTCCGCCATGCTTCCGGAGGAAGAAGCTGCTCCTTTAGAGGAGACGCCCCAAAGCGGAGAAAAAATAGAAACAGCCGAGATGGATGGCAAGGAAGTCAGTGTGAAATCCTGGTCCTTCCCTAAGGATGAGAAATAAACGAGATAGCAGATGCTACGGGAGAGATATCCATTCAGAATTGAAATGCGAAAAAAGATATGCAGTAAGAGCTTTCTTTTTTCGCATTTTTTATGCTTAAGACTATCTTCGCAAAGCATACAATCTTTCGTTGTTTCAGGAGCCTTGAAATGGCTTTGAAAAAACTTGAAAAAAATTCTAGGAAATTACTTATTATTTAATTTTTACCTCCGATATATATACTGTAACAAGAATAAAACCAAAAAAACTTGCTACGGAGCATCTCTTCCGAAGGGAGAGGACATTGGTCTTCGGACCGTAACCGCCGAAAGGCACAATTTGTCAAAAGACAAGACAAGGCAGGAAAATTCCTCTTTTCTGGCGCCGGAAAAGAAGATTTGCATAGGACAGGGAGGTTCTGGCATGCCGAAATCAGGAGGATATTACTATGGTTATTCAACACAATATTGCAGCAAACAACGCTTACAGAAACCTTTCTTCTAACGCAGCTAACGGACAGAAGAACTTAGAGAAGCTTTCTTCCGGTTATAGAATCAACCGCTCTGCAGATGATGCAGCAGGTCTTGCTATTTCCGAGCAGATGCGTTCCAAGATCAACGGTCTTGATCAGGCTACTTCCAACGCAAATGATGCAATCGGTTTAATCCAGACCGCTGAAGGTGCTTTAACAGAGACTCACTCTATGTTACAGCGTATGGTAACTTTGGCTACTCAGTCTGCTAACGGAACTTACAACAGCACCGCTCGTGGAGCTATCGGAGAAGAGGTTACTGCTTTAAAAGCTGAAATCAACAGAATTGCATCTACCACAGATTACAATGGTGTTAAGCCAATCGCTTCTACATCTGCAATCACTGTTCAGATTGGACCAACTTCCGGAGAGACTTTAAGCATCTCTGCTGCAAAGATGGATGCCGGTTCCTTAGGAGTCAGCGCAATTGCTGTATCTTCTGTATCTTCAGCTAACGCTGCTATTACAAAGATTAATACTGCAATCAACACTGTATCTACCCACAGAGCTAAGCTTGGAGCATCTCAGAACCGTCTTGAGCACACCATCAACAACCTTAAGACCACAAACGAGAACATGACTGCAGCTGAGTCCAGAATCCGTGATACGGATATGGCTAAGGAAATGGCAGCTTTCACTAAGAATAACATTCTTAACCAGGCTGCACAGTCTATGCTTTCTCAGGCTAACCAGCAGCCACAGGGAGTTCTTTCTCTCCTTAGATAAGCTTTATACTATTTTTAAGACCATCGGAGTTGAAAGAAAAAAGAAGAGGCAAGGTTTATCTGCTGATTCTTTTCTTCCGCTGGAGTCCCACTTAAAAATAGAATGGATTATTATGTCTATGGAAAGAAGTTATCATAGTTTAACTATGGTGACTTCTTTTTTTGCGCTATCCTCTAGCAATCTTTTCCCGGTAAATCAAAGGATAAAAGGAGAAATTACAGTTAGATGGAACTAACTTTCGGTATTTTTTAAAAAACAAAAAAATTTTCAAAATCCGTTGACAAGGACAAAAAAAGCGATTATAGTATGCTATGTTGATAGTAATTATCAATTTTGTTTTTTGAAAGCCTCAGGAACTTTTAAAAGACAAAGCAATAAAAGAAAGGACGGCCGATGAATTATTCACGACAGCGTGCAGAGGTACTGGATCAGATTAGGGAGCATGAAGACCATCCTACTGCAGATGTAATATTTGCAGAACTACGCCAAAAAGATCCCAGCATCAGTTTGGCAACGGTATATCGGAACTTAAAGTTACTTTCGGATTTAGGAGAAATTCGGAAACTTAGCTTCGTATCAGGAGCGGATCGTTTCGATCCTACCGTAAAACCCCATTATCACTTTGTATGTGAGAGATGCGGGAAGGTTTATGACATTCCTATGAAGGTTGCGGAAGCACTGGATTCGGAGGCGGAAATGTATATTCCGGGAGCCATTACAGGTCATGATTTGGTGTTCCGAGGAATATGTGATGAATGCGGAGCTTTGGAGGGCTCCCGGGATTCACAAAAATAAGTTGAGTTTGAGCATTTGCCTTAAAAAAGGCGGAAAAGGAGAGAAGTTATGAAGACTTGGGTTTGTTCAGTATGTGGTTATGTTTATGAGGGAGAGACTGCTCCTGAGAAGTGTCCGGTATGTAAGGCTAGCAGCGACAAGTTCGTTGAGCAGAGCGGAGAGCTTACATGGGCAGCAGAGCATGTAATCGGAGTAGCTAAGGATGTTTCCGAGGATATCAAGAAGGATTTAAGAGCTAACTTCGAAGGAGAGTGCACAGAGGTTGGTATGTACCTTGCTATGAGTAGAGCAGCATACAGAGAGGGCTATCCTGAGGTTGGTGATTACTACAGACAGGCTGCTTTCGAAGAGGCAGATCACGCATCTCGTTTTGCAGAGCTCTTAGGAGAGGTTGTATCTCCTTCCACAAAGGAGAACCTTATTGCTCGTGTAAAGGCTGAGAACGGTGCTACTGCAGGTAAGGTAGATCTTGCAAAGAGAGCTAAGGCTCAGGATTTGGATGCTATCCACGATACTGTTCATGAGATGGCTCGTGACGAGGCTAGACACGGTAAGGCATTCCAGGGTCTGTTGAAGAGATACTTCAGCTAAGCACAACAGTTGGTAAGAGTGTAGTGCCTGTCCTGGTAACACTTGGGGCAAGTACAGCAGATTGTACAAAGGAAAAACTTGTTTTTTCTTGTGGCTATTATAAAATGTTTTTGTAATAGCGCAGGTTGAGTCTTGAAACAGAGGAGGAGCGCTCCTCTGTTTCAATTTTTAGGCAGGCGATAATGCTTGCTGGGAAAGGAGAGCAGTATGGCAAATTATAAGGGAACAGAAACAGAGAAGAATTTATGGACTGCCTTTGCAGGAGAGTCTCAGGCAAGAAACAAGTACACTTATTTTGCTGCTCAGGCTAAGAAGGACGGTTATCAGCAGATTGCAGCAATCTTAGAGGAGACTGCGGCCAATGAGGAATACCACGGAAAGATGTGGTTTAAGGAGCTGGCCGGACTTGGCGGCGGAATCGGAAACACCCAGGAGAACTTAAAGGCAGCAGCAGCCGGTGAGCATTATGAGTGGACCGATATGTATAAGAGCTTTGCAGAAGTTGCAGCAAAGGAAGGCTTCCAGGAGCTTGCAGCAAAGTTCCGTCTTGTTGCTCAGGTGGAGAAGACTCACGAAGAGCGTTTCTTGAAGCTTTTACAGGGAATCTTGGATGATACCACCTTTAAGGCTGAGCAGCCTACCCTGTGGCACTGCAGAAACTGCGGTTTCATCTATGAAGGAGAGGAAGCACCTGAGACTTGCCCATGCTGCAATCATCCTAAGGCTTACTTTGAGCGTAAGGCTGACAACTATTAAAAAGTACTTCAGCTGATAGAAAAAGTACAGAAATTCTATTCAGTAAAAGTAAGCATCTGTTTTATAAATCCACAGTCTTTTCCGGACAAAGAGGAAGAGACTTGTGGATTTTTTTATGTGTGAAATACTCCTTTCTTATATGGAAAGAAAGGAATTGTATGAAACTAGAAAAATTAATATTTTTTTCATTGCCGGAGGGCAGAATCCGTGAAAGCATGCATTGACGGAAGGAAAAGTTTAGGCTAGACTCTAAGCTTAGGGATGAATCCTTAAGACCGCTGTTTTCCAAGCAAAATGAAAGAAAAAGGAAGATGGCAAAGAACATTTTGTATAGAGAAAAGTAGAGATAGAGAAAGAGGCGTTGCAATGAAAAAAAGTACAGTTTTGTTAATTCTGGACGGCTACGGAGATCGGAAGAGTAAAGAGGGAAATGCTATTGCTTTGGCGAATACGCCGGTGATGGATCATTTGAAAAAGGACTACCCCTATGTGGAAGGACAGGCTTCCGGCCTGGCTGTAGGACTTCCCGACGGACAGATGGGAAATTCCGAGGTTGGACACATGAACATGGGAGCGGGCAGAATTGTTTATCAGGAATTGACCCGTATTTCCAAGGCTATTCAGGATGGAGATTTTTTTGAAAATGCTGCCTTAAAGGGCGCTGTGGAGCATTGCAAGAAAAAGGACTCCGCCTTACATTTTATGGGACTTTTGTCCGACGGAGGTGTGCATTCCCACATTGAACATATTTATGGACTTTTAGAGCTGGCAAAGCGTGCCGGTCTGAAGAAGGTTTATCTTCATGCCTTTTTGGATGGAAGAGATACTCCTCCCGATTCCGGAAAGCATTTCCTTATGCAGATTGAAAAGAAAATGCAGGAAATCGGTGTGGGAGAAGTAGCCAGCATTGCCGGAAGATACTATGCTATGGATAGAGACAAAAACTACGACAGAGTGGAAAAGGCTTACCTGGCGATGACCCAAGGAATCGGTGAGAAGGCGTCTTCCGTAGAGGAGGCTATCAGTGCGTCCTACGCAAAGGAAGTTTTTGATGAATTCGTATTACCTACGGTTATCGAGAAAAATGGAGCGACTCATCTTATTTCTGACGGAGATGCTTGCATTTTCTTTAACTTCCGTCCGGATAGAGCAAGAGAAATCTGTCATTGCTTCTGTGATGATGACATTAGCTTCTTTAACCGTGGGGCCAGAAAAGAGGTATATTTTGTCTGCTTCACCGACTATGACCCCACTATTCCCAATAAGGAAGTGGCTTTCCATAAGGAAGATATTTCCAATACCTACGGAGAGTATCTGTCCTCTCTGGGAAAGACTCAGCTTCGTATTGCGGAAACGGAGAAATATGCTCATGTTACCTTCTTCTTTAACGGAGGAAAGGAAGAGCCCTTTAGCGGTGAAGATCGTATCCTGGTTCCCTCTCCCAAGGATGTGGCAACCTATGATTTAAAGCCGGAGATGAGCTGTTACACGGTAACGGAGAAGCTTACAGAGGCGATTCGTTCCGGAAAATATGATGCTATTGTGGCAAACTTTGCCAATCCGGATATGGTAGGACATACCGGTGTTCTTCCTGCAGCTATCAAGGCTATTGAAGTGGTGGATGAGTGCGTGGGAAAGGTTGTGGAGGCTGTGCAGGAAGTGGGAGGTAATCTCTTCATTCTGGCCGATCACGGAAATGCGGATATGATGGTGGACGAGAAGACGGGAGAGCCCTATACCGCCCATACCACCAATCCGGTACCTTTCATCCTTGTGGCAGCGGACAAGTCGTTAAAGCTGAAGGAAGGGGGATGCCTTGCGGATGTAACTCCAACCCTTTTGGATTTGATGGGTATTCCAAAGCCGAAGGAAATGACAGGAAAGAGCCTGCTGGAGAAGTAAAGAAGTATAGCGTAGAGTGGCAGCATAGCCAAGGCCGGAAGTGTAGCCAAGGCCGGAAGTGTAGTCAAGGCCGGAAGTGTAGCCAAGGACGGAAGTATAGTCAAGGACGGAAGTATAGTCAAGGACGGAAGTATAGTCAAGGACGAAAGTATAGCCAAGGACGGAAGTATAGCCAAGGACGGAAGTATAGAGAAGCTTAGAAGTAAGGACGCTAGAGTACCTGGAAGGAGTTATTCATGAAAATAGGAATCTGTACAGATTCCGGATCGGGAATACGGAAGGAAGAAAGTGAGATATTCGGGATTACTGTAGTTCCCATGCCCTTTCGAATGGGAGATCAGGAGTACTTTGAAGGAATCAATATGAGTCGGGAGCTTTTTTTTGAAAAGCTGGCAGAGGGAGAGGAAGTTTCCACTTCCCAGCCCTCCATGGAAAGCCTGATGAAGGCTTGGGATGCCCTGCTTTTGGAAAATGATGAAATCGTTCATGTTCCGCTAAGCTCCGGACTGTCCGGTTCCACCCAGACAGCTCTGATGCTTTCTCAGGAAGAACCCTATTTGGACAGGGTATTTGTTTCGGATAGCAGAGGGGTTTCGGTTACCCAGAGAATGCAATGCCTCTTCGCCAAAGAATTGGCGGAGAAGGGATATACGGGGAAGGCAATACAGCATCTTTTGAATTCCATTGCGGGAGATAACGGCATTTATATCGGGGTAAGTACCTTGAAGTACCTTAAACGGGGCGGCAGAATTACGCCGGTTGCCGCAGCCATCGGCAGTCTTTTGCAGATTAAACCGGTTCTATCCATCAATAAGGGAGGAAAATTAGACTCCTTTAAGAAGGTAAGGACGGAAAGACAAGTTCGGGAAGCCATTATTGAAGGCTTGAAGGATAGTCTGGAACAAATGGGAGATCAGGAGGCTAGAAAGTCCTATATCGCTGTAGCATATACGGACAATTTGGCCCAGGCGGAAGAGTTTCGCACACAGCTGGCAGAGACCTTTCCCAATCGTTATGAGGAAGAAATTGTGATTTCTCCTCTGTCCCTACTGATATCCTGTCATATTGGAGAGAATGGTCTTGGCGCTGCTGTGATTAAGCGTCCGGATGCTTTGGAAAATACTTAAGCTTGGGGAGCAGTGATTTCAAACTGCTCTCCATTTGTTTTGATGAGAATTTCTCCCAGCTTGGCCGTTTCCAAAGGAAAGAGACGATACTTCTGACAGCTTTCCACAGTGTTTTTGTGAGGATGTCCGTAGCGATTCTTCTTTCCATAGGAAAACAAGGCAAATTTTGCTTGGGTTTTGTACAGAAAACTTGGACAGGAGGAGGTCTTGGAGCCGTGATGTGCCAGCTTTAAAACATCGACTACGGGAGATACTTCCGCTTCTCTGCAATTTTCCAATAAAGCCTCCTCAGCCTCCTTAGGCATATCTCCGGTGAAAAGCATACGAAAATGCCCATAGGTCAAAAGGCAGCCTATGGAGTGGGCATTGGCTTCTTCCATATAGGAAGAATCATTAGGGTAAAAACAACGGATATGAAGCTGATGGTCCTTGGCATAGGGCCATCCTTTTTTTGTCGTAGCGTGATTTTCTGCCATAGTGCTATTTTCTGCTATAGTGCTATTTTCCGCCATAGCATTAACTTTCGTAGGAAGACAGATTCCCTGTTCGGAAAAGACAAGTTCATCTCCCTTCTGCCAATAGAAGATATCCGCTCCGTGATTGTAGGCCAAACGCTTTAACAAGTCATAACGATGATCCTCTAAGGCGGAGGCGGGAAGAATTAAATGGGATAAGCTTATGGAGGGATTCTTTTCCAGGAGAGCCTGTATTCCGCTGATATGATCCCGGTCACAGTGGGTGAGGAGGGCATAATCGATATGCTGAATCCTTTTGGCCTTACAATAGGGAAAGAAAATCTGTTCCGGAAATAAGTTCTTACTGGTGGAACCGTTGTCGATGGTGAAAACCAGATTTCCCTTTCGAAGAACAAAGCCGTCACCTTGCCCCACATCCAGGGCGGCAATTTCCAGATCCTTAGGGGGCTTGGGCAGATAGAGCGGAAGGGAAAGCAAAAAGCCCAGGGAGAGTAAAAGGGACAAGAAAGTACGATACACTCTGCAAAGACAGGGGCGTAAAAGTCTTCCTTCCAAAGCTTTGAAAAATAAGTTTTTTTGCTCGGAAAAACAGTTCATTGGCCCGAAAAAGAAGCTCATTCTCTTGGAAAAGAAAGTTTTTGTTTTGGGAAAGAAAAAGAGAAGATAGAGAACAAGAAAATAAAGTATCACCGAGAGCACTTGCATCTTCCCAAGGGGGATCCGGGAAAAGGGAAGAGCAAGGCTTTTTTCCATGAGAAGGTGAAATAATTGAAACAGGCGATTTACAAAAAATCGGGAGGAAGTGCTAAGAAGACGGAGGAGTAGGTAGTCTTGCTTCGGCAGATAGGAAAGAAGAATAGAAACTGCCCCAAGAAGAAAGAAAAAGGGAAGGAGGGGGAGCAGAAGCAGGTTTAATAAGGGAGCATATAGAGGAAAGGAGAACTGGGTTAGGGAAAAAAGGGGGAGCAGAGCCAGATAAAAAAGGAAGTTACCTTGTAAACGATGGGGCAGAGTAGAAAGTAAGCAAGGAATAAGCTTGGAAAGATAAGAAGGAAATTTTAAAAGAAGAGAGGGATGCTTGGAAAACCCAAGTGTATACTTTTTACAAATCTTGGAAAGGACTTTCTCCTTCTTTTTTCGAACTGTTTTTCCGGGACGTTCTTCTAAAAGGAAGAAAACAAAGAGGGTGAAGAAGGAACACTGCATCCCGATGGAATAGAGGGAGAGCGGATTAAGCCAAAGCAAAAACAGAAAGGCGAAGGAAAGCTGGGAGAGCAGGTCTTTTCCTTTTCCCAGCTGTATGGCGGCAAAACGCAGAAAAAGCATGAAAAGAGCCCGAAAGGCGGAGTGGGAAGAACCGGTAAAAAGAAAATAGGAAAACAGAAAGAAGGAAGTGATAAGAGAAGAAAGTAGGGAGGAGAGCTTTGCTTTTCGAAGGAGCCGGTAGAAAAACTCTCCCAGAAGAGATAGATGTAAGCCGGATATGGCCAGAATGTGGGATATACCGGCACTTTGATAGAGGCTCTTTTCGGATAAAGTCATTCCTGAGCGTTCTCCCAAGAAAAGACTTTTTAAAAAGGCTGCCGTCTCTTCCGGATAAAGCGAAGCGATTCTGTTTCCAAGGTCTTGCTTCAGGGTAAACAGCTCTTTGGCAAAGGGAGAGGACTCTCCTTGGATAAGCTCTATGGTATTGGCTTGAAATACTCCGGAAATTCCCTCTCCCTTATAATAGTGGGTAAGAGAAAACTCTCCTTCGTTGCTGGCAGGGTTAAGTTCTAAAAAATGGCCTTTTACAGAGCAAATCTGCCCCGGGAGCAGAAGAGGCGTAGAGCCTTCCCCGGCGGAGTCCTTCTGGAGATATAGCATCAGTTTTTGAAAGTGAAGGTCATTTCTTTTTTGATATTTTTCTTTCTTCTGTAAAGAAGAATTCTTTTTTGCTAAAGCGGTATCTACGATACAGGAACTTAGAAGGATCTTCCATTTCTTTTCCTGCTCTTCGATATACATTATTTTGCCTCTTAGAACAGCCTGTAGGGGAAGGATATAGCCTATGCTTTCTCTTTCCGCCCGAAAACGATGATTTACGGAATAGAAGTTTAGCATAAACAGAACCAGGCAAAGGAAGGAGCAAAATAACAGCCGGTTTTTCTTTTGCTCTAAGAGAAAAAGGGATAGAAAAACTAGGAAAAAGAAGAGAAGAAAGCGGTAGGAAAAAGGAATTTCGGGAGAAAGAATCAATTCTCCCAAAAGGGCAAAGAGAGCCAAAAAGAATAGGGGACGGGAAAGAAACATAGTGTGCTCCTTGGATAGAGGAAGTTAAGGAAAATATCATGGATAGTGAACAAGCTGTGAATGTAAAAAGAATGTAAAATGAAGTGAATGTAAAAAGAATGCAAAATGAATGCAAAATGAATGCGATAAAGAAAAGTTAGCGGCATGGAAGCCGTAAAGAAAGTATTGAAAATAAAAAGATATTTTCCCTATCCTAGTCCCAAAGCGGGAAAAAAGCAATAAAAAAACTCCCCCAAAATAGGGGAGCCTTTTTGTGCAGTTTACTGCATCTTGTTTACAGCTGTGTAAATCTGAGAAATCTTACGAGAAGCGTTGTTAGCCTTGTAGATACCCTTGCTACGTGCCATTGCAATCTTCTTCTGTGCCTTAACCAGCATAGTCTCGGCAGTTGCCTTGTCACCGGCTTCTACAGCAGTGAAAACCTTCTTCATGTAAGTCTTTACTTCGGAACGGATTGCCTTGTTTCTTTCATTTCTCTGTGCCGCTACCTGAATTCTCTTTTTTGCAGATTTGATATTTGCCATGATTAAAACCCTTTCTTCCATAAGACTTTCCTGCCGCGGAAAACAAAATCCTATGGGAACAAAATAGAATGTATTCTTGTATTCTCTCTTGTTTTCAAATATCTGGACACGGACAGTTTGAAAACATACGCAACAATAATAGCGAAAACAGCTAGAACTGTCAAGGCGTGTATGCAGAAAAATAAAGGAAATACTGAGATAAAATATAGTATAAAGACAGGGGGAAATACAGAAATAGCATTTTGTGGAAAAATCTTCCTTCTTATGGTATAGTTCCGAATGATTCTATTGCATGAAAGATGAGTTTTATGGGGGATATGCCTTAGAGCAGAAAAGGAAAACCCTATTCATTCTTTATAGGAGACAGGATGGAAAAAATTAAGCAAGAGCGAATTCGTAATTTTTGTATTATCGCCCATATCGATCACGGAAAATCCACTTTGGCGGATCGTATCATTGAAATGACGGGCACCTTGACGGAAAGAGAGATGCAGTCTCAGGTTCTGGACAATATGGATATTGAGCGGGAACGGGGAATCACCATCAAATCCCAGACCGTTCGTATTGTGTATAAGGCGGAGGATGGGGAAGAATATATCTTCAATCTTATCGATACCCCCGGACACGTGGACTTTAACTATGAGGTAAGCCGTGCATTGGCGGCCTGTGACGGTGCTATTTTGGTGGTGGATGCCACACAGGGAATTCAAGCCCAGACTCTGGCCAATACCTATCTGGCTTTAGACCATAATCTGGAAATTATTCCTGTCATCAATAAGGTAGACCTGCCTTCTGCGGATCCGGATTTGGTAGCCCATGAAATTGAGGACGTTATCGGGATTGAAGCCCTGGATGCTCCCCGGATTTCTGCAAAAACCGGTTTGAATGTGAAAGAGGTATTGGAAGCGGTGGTAAAGCGTCTTCCCCCTCCCGGCGGTTCCATAGAGAATCCCTTGCAGGCCCTGGTTTTTGACTCCTTATACGACAGCTATAAGGGGGTTATTATTTTCTGCAGAATTAAAGAAGGCAGTGTGAAAAAGGGCAGCAATATCCGCTTTATGGCCACCGATGCGGAATTTACCGTAACAGAGGTGGGAACCTTTGCACCGGGACAGTTTATTCCCGGGGAGGAGCTGACCCCCGGTATGGTAGGCTATATTACCGCATCCATTAAAAATATCCGGGATGCCCGGGTTGGTGATACGGTCACCACTGTGGATAAGCCTGCGAAGGAAGCCCTTCCCGGTTATAAGAAGGTGCAGTCCATGGTATACTGCGGAATTTATCCTTCCGACAGCCAGAAATATCCGGATCTTCGGGATGCTTTGGAAAAGCTTCAGTTAAATGATGCGGCGCTGAATTATGAGGCGGAAACCTCTGCGGCTTTGGGCTTCGGCTTCCGCTGCGGATTTTTAGGCTTACTGCATCTGGATGTGGTACAGGAAAGATTGGAAAGAGAGTACGATTTGGATCTGGTAACCACGGCGCCCTCCGTTATTTACCATGTGTATAAGACGGACGGCTCCATGATGGAGCTGACCAATCCTTCCAATCTTCCGGATCCTGCGGAGATTGCCCATATGGAAGAGCCCATTGTGGAGGCGGAGGTCATGGTGACCTCGGAATTTGTGGGGGCCATCATGACCCTTTGTCAGGAACGAAGAGGAATCTATAAGAGTACGGAATACATTGATCAGACCAGAGCGGTTTTAAAGTATGACTTACCCTTAAATGAGATTATCTATGACTTCTTTGATGCCTTAAAGTCCAGAAGCCGAGGCTATGCAAGCTTCGACTATGAATTAAAGGGCTATCAGGAAGGGAAGATGGTAAAGCTGGATATTTTGGTGAACAAGCAGCAGATTGACGCCCTTTCCTTCATTGTCCACGCAGGTTCTGCCTATGAGAGAGGTAAGAAAATGTGTGAAAAGCTGAAGAATGAAATTCCCAGACAGCTTTTTGAAATTCCCATTCAGGCGGCAATCGGAGGGCATGTGGTGGCAAGAGAAACCGTGAAAGCCCTTCGTAAGGACGTTCTGGCCAAGTGCTACGGCGGAGATATTTCCCGAAAGAAGAAGCTTTTGGAGAAGCAGAAGGAAGGAAAGAAGCGTATGAGGCAGTTCGGTAACGTGGAAATTCCCCAAAGTGCCTTCATGTCCGTGCTAAAGCTGGATGAAGACTAAGGGGGAGAATTTTTATCCGCTACCGGGAAGGGAAAATGTTGAAAATAAAAAAATGAGAGATAAAACAGCATTTTTCCCATATATCTTGAAACAATATTAATAATAGTAAGAAAAGTAGACGAGAATAATAGGAGGAGTAAGAAGATGGCAAAGAACTTGGATTACGCAAACATTGGATTCGCATATCATAAAACCGATAAGCGTTACATTTCCTATTGGAAGGAGGGAGCCTGGGATGCAGGCTGCCTTAGCGAAGACAGTAACGTGGTGCTCAATGAGTCCGCAGGAATTTTGCAGTACTGCCAGCAGGTGTTTGAAGGCTTAAAGGCCTATCGCTGGAAGGATGGCTCCATCGTCTGCTTCCGTCCGGATATGAACGCGGAAAGAATGTTTCATTCCGCCGAGTTTCTGGAAATGCCGGGCTTTCCGAAGGAGCGTTTCCTAGAGGCTTTGGATGAAACTGTAAAAGCTAACGCAGATTGGGTTCCTCCCTATGGATCCGGAGCGACTCTGTATATCCGTCCCTACGAATTTGCCTCCGGCATCGTCATCGGGGTAAAGCCTGCGGATGAATATACCTTCCGTATTTTTACCACCCCGGTTGGTCCTTATTTTAAGGGGGGAGCGGTACCTATCGCTTTGATGATTTCCGATTTTGACCGGGCGGCTCCCCATGGAACCGGAGCAATTAAGGCAGGATTGAACTATGCCATGAGTTTACATTCCCATGAAATTGCTGTGGAAAAGGGATTTACGGAAAATCTCTATCTGGATGCGGGAAAGCGGGAGTTTGTGGAAGAAACCGGTGGTGCCAATGTGCTTTTCGTGGATGAGAAAGACCGTTTGGTAGTACCTAAGTCCGATTCTATACTGCCTTCCATTACCAGAAAATCTTTGATTTATGTGGCAGAACATATTCTTCACATTCCTGTGGAGGAAAGACCGGTACGGTTGGAGGAGCTGAAGAGCTTTAAGGAGTGCGGACTTTGCGGTACCGCAGCAGTGATTTCTCCGGTAGGTAAAATTCAGAATCATGAGGAAGAAATTTGCTTCCCCAGCGGTATGGAAAAGCCCGGAAAGATTATGGAAGAGTTATATAAAACTCTTATTGCAATACAGGATGGAGAAATGGAAGCCCCGGAGGGCTGGATTCGCCATATTCAGTAAGTAAAAACCCTGCACAGGGAAGTGCCGGAGAAAGGACCTTGTCCGAAATATCAGGGAAAGTACAGGAGCTTATTCTGCCCTTTCTACAGAGAGAAACTAAAGGAAGAAGATGAATAAAAAAGAAGAAGAAAAAGGAATAGGCTCAGTTGCATTTTTAATTGTGATAGCTTCCATTCAGGCTATTCTGTTTTTGTTTTTGCTTTTGGTCTATATCCGGACCTCCTACCGGAGGTCCATGGTGGGCATCACCCTGGATCAGAAAAAGGCATATATCCAGCAAACAGTAGATAATTTGGTGCAGGACCTGGATGACCTGCATGATGCTTTACCGAAAGAGCAGGCGGAAAGGCTTTTCAGACAAAGCATTGACCAGCATTATTATGGGGAAAACACTTATATCTGGGTGAAAAAGATCTTGAACTATGAAGGGGGAGATAATTATGCAGTAACCCTGATGCACCCCAGAGATAAGAGTCTGGAGGGAAAATACCTTTCTACCAAAGAGCAGATTTCAGGAATGTTTTATAACCAAGAGGAATTAAAAGGAATTCTACAGGATGGACAGGTTTTTACCAAGATCGTTTTTCGTAATGAAGTAGGAGAAGAGGTAGATGAAAAAATCATCTACTCTAAGCTTTATAAGCCCTATAACTGGGTTATTTCCATGGATTTGGATGTGGAGGATATTAAGAAGGATGTCCATTTCATGGATAAAACCATACAGAAGATTAATTATCGAATCCTCTTCGTCTTAGGTGGTATTTTCACCTTTGTGATTGTGTCTTTGAATCTTGTACTGTTCTATCGTTCCAGACGGAAGTACGTTTCCAGAATTCAAGAGCTTTCAGAGGAAAATGCCATGGATGAGCTTACCGGAGCCAAAAGCAGAAAGGCCGGAAAGCGTATTCTGGAGCATAGCTATAACCGTTATAAGACCATAGGAGTCAATGCCAAGATTTTGATGATGGATGTGGATTATTTCAAGAGCTACAATGACCGCTACGGCCATAGCTTTGGAGATCAATGTCTACAGCACTTGGTGAAGGTAATTCAGGAAACGGTTCGTTCCTCCGACGATGTGATTCGCTGGGGAGGAGATGAGTTCCTCTGCGTTCTGTATGATTTAAACGATCTTTATGCGGAAAAGGTTTGTAATAAAATCTGTGAAGCAGTGGCAAGCCATCCGATTAAGCATGGAGAGGAAGAGTTGAATATGACCGTTTCCATCGGTTATTCCGGCTTTCATGAAAGTGATGAGGACGCGGAAGAGGTGGTAAAACGAGCGGATCGGGCGCTGTATGATGCAAAGTATCATGGCAGAAATCAGGCCATGATGTATGATGAGGAAAATGATATTTACCGGGATCGTTAAATAATATCTCCGTAAGCTCTGCAATTTTTGCAGACAGCCTCCGGAAAGTTTTTAAAGTAAAAACTCCGCTAGTAAAACATTGGAAAGATTCATGCCCACTTCGGTAAAACGATAGTGGGCATTGTCATGTAGCAGGTAACCTTCCCTACATTGCTTTTCCAGCACAGTGCCGAAAACCTTATGCATATCGACGGAAAAACGTTTCACAAAATCGATTTCGGAAACCCCGGCGGTTCTTCGTAAGCCAAGGTAGAAGAACTCCTCCATTTCCTCTTCCTTTGTTAGGACTTGCACATCTTCACAAAGCTGTTCCTCTATGGAGGGACGGCTTTTTTGCTTTTGTGAACTTGGAAAAGTAGAAGAGGAAGCATCTTCCTTTTCTAAAAAAGGCAAGGATAAATACAGGGGGAGCTTATTGGTATTTTTCCAGCGCTTATGCTGGAAGTAGGAAGAGGCGTGAATACCGAAGCCCAGGTAAGGAACATTGGACCAGTAGCCGTAGTTATGCACGGAAAAAAAGCCCTCTTTGGCATAATTACTGACCTCATAGGGAGACATCCCCATCTTACCGGTCCATTCCTTCGTCAGGGCATCCATTTCCAAAAGATCCTCTTCGGAGGGGATGGGCAGCTTTCCTTCCTTGGCTAAGGCATAAAAGCGGGTTCCTTTTTCGATGATTAGGTTGTAAATGGAAAGGTGCTCCGGCTTTAGGAGGCTGATGTTTTTTAAGGTCCTTTTGTAGCTTTCGGGAGTCTGCAAAGGAATCCCGTTCATTAAATCAATGTTGATATTTTTAAAGCCCAGCTTTCTGGCCTCCTGGTAGGCGGTAAGGAAGGTGGAAAACTGATGCTCCCGTCCCAGAAAACGAAGCTCCTCCTCTTGGGTACTTTGTAAGCCGAAGGAGAGACGGTTAATGCCGGAACGCTGATAAGCCTCCAAAGCCTCTTTGCTTGCGGATTCCGGGTTGCACTCAAGGCTGGCCTCCCAATCGGAATAGATGGGGTAGCAGTTTCGGATGACTTCCATGGTCTTTTCGATTTCTTCGTAGGGTACGGCGCTGGGAGTGCCTCCACCGATAAAGAGGGAGAGGACTTCATACTGCCCCTTTTGAAAATCCCTGCTCCGCCACTCCAATTCCTCCCGAAGCTTTGCCATGTAAGCGATTTTTTGCTCCTCCTTGGAAGGAAAGGAGAGAAAATCGCAGTAGGCACATTTTCTTGCACAGAAGGGGATATGTAGATATAATGCAAGAGGTTTTTTCCCTCGTTTTTCAAATGATTCCAGCAGAGTACGGTACTTTTCCATGGAGGATTCCTTTCAATGTTTTCTCCACTTTAGCACAGAGCATTTTTTTCGGCAAGGAGGACAGTTTGGGATATAAAAAAGGCGAAAGAGAAGAGTTTCTGGAGGCTCAGAAGAAGATTCAGGAACAGCTGAAAGAAAAGAATTTTCTGCCCCTTTATCTCCTCTATGGGGAGGAGGATTATTTGCTGTCCTATTATAAGAAGGCCTTCTTCCAAGCTTTTTCGGAAAATGAAGGTATTAACTCTATGGTGGTGGAGGAGCTTCCCCCTACGGATGAGCTGATTTCCGCGGTGGAAACCCTACCTTTTTTTGCTCCCTACCGGCTTATGGTTTTTGAGGGGAAAAGCACCGGCAGAAAAAAACTTTCGGAAGATTTTATTCAGTATTTGAAAAACAGTCCCAAAGAAACGGTGCTCCTTTTTATTGAAGAGAAGATAGACAAACGAAGTAGCCTCTATAAGGTGGTGAAGGAACGGGGGCTTTGTCTTGCCTGCATGGAGCAGGACCAGGCCTTTCTTCAGCGTTTTGCTTTGCAGCAGTTGAAAAAGGAAGGAAAGAAGATTCGGGAAAATGTCCTTGGACTCCTCCTATCCAGAAGCGGCAGCAGTCTGTATCGCATTGTCAATGCCTGTAAGAACTGCGTGGATTATATTGGAGATGGAGAAGAAATCACCCAAGAGGCGGTGGAGGCCGTGGTGGAGAAGCTTCCGGAGGATAGGGTTTTTGACTTGATTGAAGCTTTAGGCCGGGGAGATCAGGAAAAGGTATTTCAATATTACGGAGACCTTCTGCGTTTAGAGGAAAAACCTGCGAAAATTCAAAATCTGATTCGAAAAAATGTGGAAAAGCTGCTTGTGGTTAGAGAATATTTGACAGAAGGACTTCGGGAGAGAGAGATGGAAACGCGGCTTTCCATGGATTCCTGGAGGGTTCGAAAATATATCGCCCAGGCCAGAACCTATACCCAATCCGGTTTGCAGAGTCTCTTCCATAGCCTGCTTCGCTTGGAAGAGGAAAACAGGAAGGGAAGAATCTCTGACAGCCTTGCCCTGGAGCTTCTTCTAGCCAACCAGGCAGAGAATCTTTAAAGAAAATCACTAAAAAAGCATAAAAAACCGATTTTTTTGCGATTTTGTAAGAGAAATGAAAGAAAAACAGAATTCCTCTGTGCTAGAATGCAAAAAGCAAGGAGGATTTTTATGCTTAAACAAATCAAAAAAGGAATCGTTTTTTCCTTGAGTAGCCTGATGTTACTTTCTTCCTTTTCCATCGTGGGAAGGGCGGAAGAAGTGGGAGCGCCCCCTGTAGCCAAAGAAGATGTTATTGAATTTACAGATATCCCTGAAGGACTTGCCAATGAAATCAGTCAGGGAACAGCAGAAAGTGCAAACTATACAAAGGGTGCATCCCTTGGAAAGTTCCAGCTGGTAGGATACAGCGGAGACGGAATGACCTATTCCGGAGCAAAAACCCAAGCGAAGCATACCATTGCGGCAGACTTAACGGTACTGCCATTGGGAACCAAGATTTTTATCGGTGATACCGTGTATACCGTGGAAGACATTGGTTCCGGTGTAAAGGGAAAGATGGTGGATATTTACTTTGACACTATGGCGGAAGCCAGAGCCCTTACCCAGAAGGGAAGAGTTTACGAGGAAGTATTCGTGGCGGTTCCCAAGAATTAAGATTTGAAGGAAAAGACAAGGCTTGCCTTGTCTTTTTTTGTGGAAATTTGTAAATAATCTATAACGTGATTATTTCCTATAGGTCTGTAATCGGGCACGCTCTCGCTAGCTTCGCCACGTAGCGGATACTAAGCGAAAAACGGCAGTACCTTTGTTTTTCGCAAGTACCGACGGGCTCAGACTACCCTCTTACAGATCTATAGGGATAATCACTATTTGCATTTGTTTACATCTCGCTTATAAAAAATGACATAAAGTAAGTCTTGACTTTTCGTAAGGGATAACTGTCCGTTCTTCTAAAACAAGGCCATTCCTTTGTGATTTCAAGAGCTCAGGGATTCGTATACTGAATCTATATCGTTATGGAATCATAGAGATTGTTTAAGAAAGTACATTAAGAATAGATTGAAGCCCCTCCCTCAATCGCCTATAATTCTTTTATATGAAAAGATGGATGATAAAAAGAAGAAAAAACATTGGGAAAGGAGCAGGCAGGAATTCATGGAATTTACCCGGGAGCAAAGACAGGCAATAGAGATAGGGGCGGAGAAGGCCCTGGTGGTGGCAGGACCGGGCTCCGGAAAAACCACCGTGCTTACGGAGCGGCTTTGCACCCTTTTGGAAAGGGGAGTTCCTGCGGAAAAAATCCTGCTTCTTTCCTTTACCAGAGCTTCCAGTAAGGAAATGGAGGAACGTTTTTTTCGGAAAATGGGGATTAGGGCAGGAAGACCGAGATTTTCCACCATCCATGCCCTTTGCTTTTCCCTACTTCGAGAGGACCTGGGCTACAAAAAAGAAGATCTTGTGAACCTTTATGAGAAAATGGATTGGCTTTCTCAATACTATCTGGAAAAGGGAATTCTTCGGGAGGAGGTGCAGGAACTGCTTCCCGGCCTGATTGCCCAGATATCCTATTTTAAATCTATAGGAGAAAGGGAGAGAATTGCCTACCTGCAAAAGGAGAAGCAGGAGGATTTTCTGTCCCTCTATCATTTTTATGAAGAGAGCAGGAAGAAGAGAGGAAAGCTGGATTTTGAGGACCTGCTTTTAGAGGTACTCCGCATCTTAATGGAAAAAGGAGACCTGGCCAAGGCCTGGCAGAGTCGTTTTTCCCATATTTTGGTGGATGAATTTCAAGACCTTTCTCTGGTGCAGTATGAGATTATCAAGGCCTTGGCAAAATCTCCCAATGCCCTCTTTGTGGTGGGAGATGAGGACCAAAGCATTTACGGCTTTCGGGGAGCCAGCCCGGGAATTCTCCTCTCCTTTACCAAGGACTATCCGAACTGTGAAAGAATTTTCTTGAGTGATAACTTCCGTTCCTATAGGGAAATCGTGGAGCTAAGCAAGAGGCTTATTGGAAAAAATAAAGAACGTTTTCAAAAGAAGCTTCAGGGCAGACAGGGAAGCGGAGGGAAGGCCAAGTACTATGCCTTAGCCACCGGAAAGGAAGAAGCAAGACTTTTACTCCAGCATATTGAAGAAGCGAAGGAAGAGGGCTGCCCTTTGGAAGAAATGGCTATTCTTTGCAGAAGCAGAAAGCAAATCCCCGCCTTACTGCCCCTCTTTATGGAGCGGGGCATTCCCTACAGCCTTACGGAAGAGGTGCAAAATGTCTTTCAGCACTTTGTGGGAAAGGATATTCTGGCCTATCTTCGTTTGTGCATGCATAAAGAAAGTAGGGGAGAGCTTCTGCAAATTCTGAATAAACCCTATCGAGGACTGCTTCGGGAGAAAATCCAAAGGGAGGAAAGTGCTTTTTCAGATTTGAAGAAGGCCTATAGAGGAAGAAAAGAGGAAAGGACTCTGCTCCTTTTGGAGTCTCAGCTTCAGAAAATGCAGGAGCTTCCGGTACAGGAAAGAATCCTTTTTATCCGAAAAGAAATGGGCTATGAGCAGTATCTGGAAAGCTTTGCCAAGAAGAAAAACAGAGACTTTGAGGAATTACAAAGTCTTTTGGAGGAGCTTATGGCCATGGCGGAGCAGACGGAGGGGGTGGAAGCCTTTTTCCGTTTTGTGGAAAAATTCAATGCAGACTGCCTGAAAAGACAGAAGGAAGAAAGCGGGGAAGGGGTTCGGATTATGACATACCACGGGGCCAAGGGCCTGGAGTTTGATGAGGTCTTTTTGCCGGACTGCATTGAGGGGATTATTCCGGACGGAAGAGCCAAAACCCAAGAAGAACTGGAAGAAGAAAGACGAAGCTTTTATGTGGCATTGACCCGCGCCAGAAAGAAAATTCACATCTATGTCACAAAAGAACGATACAGTAAAAAGGTAAAACCCTCCCGCTTTATTCCGGAGCTTTTAGGAGGGTAGGAAGGGGCGAAATGGAAAAGATTAAGATTTTAGTGGTGGACGATGAAGAAAGAATGCAGAAATTGCTGAGTGATTTTCTGAAAATGAAGGATTACGAAGTGCTTTTGGCCGGAAACGGAGAGGAAGCCATCGATTTATTTTTCAAGGAGAAAAGCATTGCCCTGATTATTTTAGATGTGATGATGCCTAAGATGGACGGATGGACCGCCTTAAAGACGATTCGGGAGCATTCCAAGGTACCGGTGATTATGCTGACTGCCCGTTCCGAGGAAAATGATGAGTTAAAGGGCTTTGATTACGGGGCGGATGAATACATTTCCAAGCCCTTCTCTCCGAAGATTCTGGTGGCTAGAGTAGAGGCTTTGCTGCGCCGTTCCGGGGTGCAGAAGGAAGAGCTTTTGGAGGTGGGGGGCATCGTGATTGATGAGGCAGCCCATAGTGTAAGCGTAGACGGAAAGCCTGTGGAGCTTAGCTTTAAGGAATATGAGCTTTTACAGTATTTTGTGGAAAATAAGGGCATTGCCCTATCCAGGGAGAAGATTCTCAACAATGTTTGGAACTATGATTATTTCGGAGATGCCAGAACCATTGATACCCATGTAAAAAAGCTTCGTGCCAAGTTAATGGATAAGGGAGAGTATATCAAGACCGTTTGGGGCATGGGCTATAAGTTCGAAGTGGAATAGGAGGGTGCTTTGGCCGGAAAATGTCGAAAAAGAAATAGTTTGCAACGGCGCTTTACCCTGCTTTTTGCCTTCGTTTTTTCCCTGCTTTTGATTCTTCTTCTGGTGGGAAACAGCTTTTTTCTGGAGAGCCTTTATGAAAATCGAAAGGTTCATGTACTGGAAAAAGCCTATGTGGAGTTGGATCGGATTTTGCAGCAGGGAGAAGGCTTTTCCAAGGATTTTCCTACGGAAGCGGAACGCCAGGAGGGTAAAGAAACTGCCGCCAGTAAATATGTTCGCTTCTTAACGGAGAAGGAAAATATCTCCATTATCGTGATGGATGACAGTAGTGACGGAGTGTATACTTCCTCTGCCGATCCCCAGTCTTTGATTCGCAGGCTTTACTCTTATATTTTCGGAAAGGCGGATGGAGATACGAGGAAGATTTTAAGCAAGGGAGATAATTTTTCCATTGTGAAAACCAAGGGAGAGAATAAGGAGACAGGGTACCTTGAGGCCTGGGGATATTTTTCCAACAACAGTACCTCCTTTATGATGTCTATGCCTCTGGCCAGCTTAAGGGAAGCGGTATCCTTCTTTAACTATCTTCTCTTATTTTTAGGAGGCAGTATTCTGTTCTTCGGTACCTTGGCGGTGTATTTTACCGGACGAAGAGTGACAAGACCTTTAAAGGAGCTGGCTAAGCTGTCCCAAAAGATGAGCCAACTGGATTTCACCGCCCGTTTTCAGGGGAGCAATCTGGAGGAAATCGAGGTTTTGGGAGAGTCTATGAATAGCCTTTCCCAAAGACTGGAGGATACTATAGGAGATTTAAAAAAAGCCAACAATGAACTGCAAAGCGATATAGAAAACAAAAATCTGATTGATCAGAAACGACAGGAATTTGTGGCCAATGTTTCCCATGAGCTAAAGACCCCTATTGCCCTGATTATGGGCTATGCGGAGGGACTGGGAGAGGGACTTTGTGAAGATGAGGAGAGCAGAGCCTATTATTCCTCCGTGATTGTGGATGAGGCGAAGCGAATGAACCACATGGTAAAGGAATTGATGAGTCTTTCCGCCATGGAGCAAGGAAAAGATTTACCGGATTTCAGCCTTCTGGATATGGCCAAGCTTACCAAGGGGGTACTCAGCACCATGGAGATTCTTTTGAAACAGGAAGGGATTTCCGTGGAGGTGGATATTCCGGAGGGTCTTTTCCTTTGGGGGGATGAGTTCAAGGTGGAAGAAGTCTTGATGAATTATCTGCAAAACGCCATTCACCATGTGGGAGAGCCGAAGCAAATCAGCGTTTATACGGAAAATCGGGGACAAAAGACGGTGGAAATCCATGTACGAAATACCGGAAATCCCATTCCCGAAGAGGATTTACCCAGAGTATTTGAGAAATTTTACAAGGTGGATAAGGCCCATTCCCGTTCCTACGGCGGCTCCGGCCTGGGGCTTAGCATTGTAAAGGCCATTATGGACAGCCATCATCAGGAATGTGGCTGTAAAAATACTTTAACCGGAGTGGACTTTTGGTTTACTTTGGAAAAGGGAGAGATGGGGAAAACTTAATTTCTTTGAAATTATGATGCAAAATAGTATTTCTATGCTATACTGTAGAAGATTCTGAAAGGAGGACTTCATGGAGAATATGAACAACATGAACAATTATGAAAATGATAATATGCAGAACTGGCAGCAGGAAATTCCTTCCTACCAGCGTGAGATTTCCAGAAGGCAGTATAATGTACTGATTGGTGTGCATCTGCTCTTCGGTTTAGCACTTACCTCGTTTTTGTGCTTCAGACTGCCCTATGTTTTTCCGCAGGTTTATTCTGTTCACCCTGTAATATTTACAATAGGGTTTTTCGTCACCTGTTTGGTAGGGAGCTGGATTGCGACAAAGGGAAATTACCTTCTGTCCATCATCGGTTACGCTATGAATGTTTTAGGCTTTGGAGCGATTCTCTCCTTGACCTTGATGTTTTATCCTGCCCATTTGATTTTTATTGCGGCGGTATTAACCTTTGTGGTGGTTCTTACTATGACGGTTGCGGCGGTATTTATGCCGAATGCTTTCCTATCCATAGGAAAAGTACTGTTCATAGCTTTAATCGGCTTGGCGGTAGCTGAGCTGGTAACTTTCTTTATGGGAATTTTTTATCCTGATATTTTCTTACTAATCGGTATTTTTATCTTCTCCTTATATGTAGGCTACGACTGGGCGAGAGGACAGCAGTTCCCCTCCACTCCAAGCTATGCTTGCTACACTGCCTTACAGTTGTATATGGATATCATTAACCTCTTTATTCGTATCCTTCGCTTGATGGGTAGAAGAAGATAATACTAGGAAACGAAAGAGCTGTAAGTAAGCGAACAGAATAAGGATATTTCGTATTCGTAATAAGTTCGGAATTTTTAAAGGAATTTAAGAAGGAAAAGGAAGACAGGGATGTTGGTCTTCCTTTTTTCTCGCAAAGAAAGTATTGTGTTTTTAAGAAAATAAGCACAGTAAACGAAAAGAGAATCGAATGAAAGAAGAAGCGCTGCAAAGAGAAAATCTGCGAAGTACGGTCTCTCGAAGAGAAGATTCGCAGATAGAGATAGAGAGTCTGCAAATAGAAGAGTTGCAAAGAGAACTTAGGATATTGATGCAGGAGATGCTGTTAAAGCATCAGGAATCGGATGCTGAAGTCTTTCGGGTTTGGTGGGAGGAAGAAGGACGAGAGGGACGTTATTTTTCCCTCCAAAGAAGAATTGAGGAACTGGAAGAAGCGGAGTGGAAGAAGAGAATTCTTCCCTATGCCTATGAAGAGGATGTGTTTCATGATATGTAAGCATTGTCAAAGGGAAATTGAAGATTCGGCTACCGTGTGCCCCTACTGTAAGACTCCCGTCATTCGTATTATGCCGAAAAAGGTCTGCGGGTATTGCTACACGGAGTTAAAGAAGGGGGATAAGGTTTGTAAAGGCTGTGGCAGGAAGATTCCGGAGGAGCTTTTAAGGCTTTGGGCGGAAGAGGCAAAGTCTTCCCAAAATCCGGAAGGACAGCGGAACAAGACAGGAGCGGAAGAGTCTATGCAGCATGAGAAGAATCCTTCTGAAAAAAGAGAAATTCTTCTCTTTTCCAAAAAGGGAAAGGAGGAAAAGCCAAGTGCTCCGGATCAGGAATTTTTATGCCTGATGTTAAGTATTTGTCCGCCCCTTGCGGCGGTAATCTTTCGTCTTCTCTTTTCTTCCACAGGATTTCTGCCCTGGCAGATAACCATTCTTTTCGTCTACTGCCTTTCTTCCATGGCCTTGGCGTATTTTTTGGAAGGAAGCATTGCCAAGCGTTGGAAAGAGGAGAAGGGGAATGCACTGGGGGAAGGGTACAGGAGCTTGTTTTATCTTTGCCCCCCGGCTACCATTTACTTCCTTCTGAAGGAAAATGAGAAGAACCAATTTTCCTTCTTTCTGGTTTTACATTTTGCTTTATTATTACTCTGCTTTTTGCCTTTTTATTGATTTTCGGAAAATGAAGATGGACAGAAAGGAAGAAAAGCTTCTGAATAATTGAAGGAACAATGAAAGAAGAAAAGCTTCTGAATAATCGAAGGAATTATGAAAGAAGAAAAGTTTTTGAATAATTGAAGGAACTAAGAAAGGAGAACAACTTGATCTATTCCTTTTTTGCCCTGCTTTCCCGAATGAAATATATTGACCGCTGGGCTTTGATGCGAAATGCCAGGGAAGAGAATCTTTCCGAGCATTGCCTGGAGGTGGCAATTTTAAGCCATGCCTTGGCGACCATAGGAAATCTTCGCCTGGGAAAGAAGCTCTCTCCGGAAAAATTAGCCTTGAGAGCCTTGTATCATGATGCCTCCGAAATTCTCACCGGAGATATGCCCACTCCCGTAAAATATGGAAAGGAAACTCTTCGTGCCGCCTATAAAGAAGTGGAAAAGGAGGCGGAGGAGCAATTGCTTCTGGCTTTGCCTAAGGATATGCAGGGGGCGTACAGGGAACTGTTCTTCCCGGCTGAGGAGGAGAATGCCGCCTATGAAAATAGGCTCTTAAAGGCGGCGGATAAGCTTTCCGCCTTAATTAAGTGTAGGGAGGAAATCAGAGCCGGCAATCAGGAATTTTCCACAGCTTTACAATCCACAGAAAAGATCATAGAAAATCTGGCGAAGGAGCTTCCGGAGCTTCGTATTTTTATGGAGGAGTTTTTACCGGCCTACGGAAAGACGCTGGATGAACTTACGGAATCTATTTTGCAAAAATAAAAGAGCAACAGCAAAAATAAAAAGTCGGCTGTATTTTTGCATTGACAATGATAGAATACTCCTATAGAATAATGATAATAATTATTGTTTTAAAACTTCTGTTACCCCAAAGCGGTAACAGATTATAGAAAAAGGAGGTAGTATGTCATTATTAAACAAGGAAGTGGAGGATTTTTC
>ERZ773197.561-NODE-561-length-29072-cov-14.964262_pt1 | contig 29072 bp, 22 predicted proteins | sample MGYA00580999_ERZ773197 | MGnify/ENA primary metagenome ERZ773197 (study PRJEB29015, sample SAMEA2738166) | human oral metagenome | biome: human oral; feature: human-associated habitat; material: saliva | place: China | collected 2185 ...
TTTTTTGTGCATGAAAAAAGCTGTCGCACATGATTTATGTGCGACAGCCCCTTTTCTTTTCTCCTAGAAATGAGAATAATAATATCTATGAATGGAGTGAGCCAATGGAAGCATCGGAAAAAATCCTTCCGGCAGAAGTGCATCCGCGTGCGCGAAAGAGGCGCATCGCCCTCGCCCTCGGTCTTGTCGCGCTTGTCCTCGCGCTCATCGTCAGCGCTTCGGCGGGTGCAGTGCACATCGCGCCCGAGGCGATCGTGCCGACACTCATGGGAAACGGCACGCCCGAGGACTATCGCATCCTCTACCACATCCGCCTGCCGCGCATCATCACGGGCGCTTTGACGGGCGTGAATCTCGCGCTCGCCGGCTGCATCCTGCAGGGCATATTGAAGAATCCGCTCGCCGATCCCGGCATCATCGGCGTATCGGCGGGTGCGGGACTGACCGCCATGTGCATCATGATCCTCTTCCCCGCAGAAGTCAAGTTCGTGCCGCTCGGCGCTTTCGTCGGCGCGATGATCGCCGTCGCGCTCGTCTTTGCGCTGTCGTGGGACAACGGCGTGCATCCGATGCGCATGGTACTCGCGGGCGTCGCCATCGCGGCGTTCTTCGGCGGGGCGATGACGGCTCTGATGGTCTTCTACTCCGACCGCGTGCAGGGCACGGTGAACTGGATGGCGGGCGGCTTCGCCGGGCGCAGCTGGAGCCATGTGGAAATGGTTCTGCCCTACACGCTCGTCGGCATCGCGGGCACGCTCCTCGGCAGCCGCTGGCTCAACGCCCTGCAGCTCGGCGAGGAGACGGCGCGAAGCCTTGGCGTCCATGTGGCGCGAGCACGGCTCGTGCTGCTCGTGCTCGCCGCCCTGCTCGCCGCCTCCGCCGTGAGCGCGGCGGGCATGCTCGGCTTCGTCGGGCTGGTCGTGCCGCACATGGTGCGCCTTCTGACGGGATCGGATTTCGACTACCTGCTGCCCGCCGCCGCCATCTGGGGCGCTGTTCTTGTGGCGGGCGCCGATGCGGCGGCACGCATGGCATTCGCTCCTGTCGAGATTCCCGTCGGCGTGTTCATGTCGTTCTTGGGTGCGCCGTTCTTCCTCTATCTGCTCAAGAAGGGTCTTCGAAGGGAGTGAGACGATGGCAGAGATCTTGAAGGCGTGCGGCCTTTCGCTCGGCTACGGCAAGGCGGAGATCGTCCATGAAGTCACGGCCTCCATACATCGCGCGGAAATCGCCGCGATCATCGGGCCGAACGGCTCGGGCAAGTCGACGCTTCTGAAGGCGCTCGCGCGCCTTTTGGAGCCGCGTGCGGGGCGCGTCGAGTTCATGGGCGAGGATTTGTGGCAAAAGACGGAGCGCGAGGTCGCACAGAAGGTCGCATTTCTGCCGCAGAGCGCCGAGCCGCCCGGCGACATCACGGTCATGGAGCTTGTGCGCATGGGACGCCTGCCGCATCGGAAGTTCTGGGATTCCTTTTCCAAGGAGGACGGAGAGGCATGTCGCGAAGCCCTGGCGCGAACAGGAATGGAGAAGTTCGCTCAGCGGCCGATCCTGGCCCTCTCGGGCGGCGAGCGCCAGCGTGCGCGGCTCGCCATGGCGCTCGCGCAGCAGCCCGAAGTGCTGCTCCTCGACGAGCCGACGACGTATCTCGACATTCGTCACCAACTGGCGCTCATGGAGCTTGTGGAAAAACTCCATGCGTCCCTGGGGCTGACCGTCGTCATGGTGCTGCACGATCTCAATCAAGCCGTGCGCTACAGCCACCACATCATCGCCATCCACGACGGGCAGGTGCTCGCCGACGGTGCGCCCGAGGCGGTCTTCACCGAAGCCCTCGTGCGCGAACTCTACGGCGTCGAGAGCGTCGTCCGCGACGTGACGATTGCGGGCAGGCGCACGAAGCTCTGTCTGCCCGAACGCGTTGCCGATGGAGCGAAAGCCGTATGAGCACAAAGGACACGGCAATCGCTATCGCCGGCGTCTCATGCAGCCGCAAGGGCAAAAAAATCCTCGAAGACGTGACGCTCGACGTGGAAAGCGGCACGGTCATGGGGCTTCTTGGGCCGAACGGCGCGGGAAAGACGACGCTCATCCGCCTCGTCGCGGGACTGGCAAGGCCCGATGCGGGCACGATCCATGTATGCGGCGAGGATGCGGCGAAGCGCAGCGTGCGCTTTCGCCGTCTCATCGGCCTCGTGCCGCAGGAGAATACGCTGGAGAGCGAGCTGACTGTCGGAGAGAGCCTGCTCTCCTACGCGCGGCTCTATGGTATCAACGATGCCAAAGAAATGGTTCATCAGACAGCGGAACGGTATCACCTCTCGGACTTTCTTGATAAGCGTCCCGAAGAAATCTCGGGCGGCATGAAGCGACGCGCCGTCATCGCGCGTGCGGCGATGACCGATCCCGCCGTGCTGCTCCTCGATGAGCCGAGCGCGGGACTCGATCCCGATCTCAGGCAGGAGGTTTGGGTGCTCATACGCAAGCTGCGCGATGCAGGAAAGACGCTGCTCCTCACGACACACTACATGGAAGAGGCGGAGAGACTCTGCGGGCGCATCGCCTTCCTGCGCGCGGGCAGACTGCGCGCCCTCGATACGGCAGCTGGCATACGCGCGGCGGCAGGCGATGCAAAAGATCTTGAGCAGGCGTTCCTGCGCCTTTCGCATGAGGAGGAGTGTTCGTGACTGCGCTTGGCTTCTGGCCGGTCTTTCGGCGCGAGATGGCGATGCTCGTCCATCGCATCGGCGGCTTGGGCTACCTGTTCTCGGGGCTGCTCTTTCCGATGATCTACCTGCTCGCCTTCGGCTGGGGACTCGGCAGCGCCGTCGAAGTCACGGGCGGCTACATCGCCTACCTCGCCAAAGGAATGCTCGCCATCACCGTCATGATGAACGGCTTCCAGCAGACGGCGATCTCGGTCAGCGCCGCACGCTTCTACTTCCGCACGTTCTCCGTGCTGCGCATGAGTCCCGTGAGCGACGCTTCGATCGTCTTCGGCATCGCGCTTGCGGGCGCCGTGCGAGCGATACTCGCGGGAGCGGCGGTCTTCCTTGCCGCCTGGCTCTTCTTCGACATTCGGCTGCTCGCCATGCCGGGCTTCGTGGGACTCGTGCTCACGGCGTTCTGCTTTGCGGCGTTCGGCGTCGCTGTAGGCCTTTCCATTCGCGGGCAGGAGCAGTTTTCCGTCATCATCAATTTCTTCATCACGCCGATGACGTTCTTCTGCGGCTCCTTCTTTCCCATCGCCAACCTGCCCGAGATCGTACAGCGTCTCGTCTCCCTGCTGCCGCTCGCCCATACGAACGCACTGCTGCAGGCGGACGGCTGGGATGGCGGTGCGCTCTCGTCCTTCGTCGTGCTCGCGCTTTTGACAGCGCTCGCCTTCGGCTGGGGCGTCCGGCGCATGAAACGGTATCAGGAGTTTTAGCTTTATTCGCGCTTCCGCGCGTCGATTTCTACGATTTTACTTCTACATTAAGGAGGTTCTCAATGCGAAAGTTTGGTATCATCATCGCGCTCCTGTGCCTCGCGGCGGCTGTCGTCTTCATCTTCCTGCCGCGTGCGCAGGAAGCGCCGCAGGCGAAGGAGCTGACGGCGAAGGACAGCATGGGGCGCGAAGTCACCATGCCCGCGCACCCGAAGCGCGTCGTCATATTGAACGCTTCGAACCTCGATCTCTTCGTCGCGGCGGGCGGCGCAGACTTCGTCGTCGGCAAGCCGACTTCGCAGGCGTTGTCGCAGACGGTCAAGGAAAAGACGGCGCAGGCCGAGGAAGTCGGCATCATCCACCAGCCCGACATCGAGAAGATCCTCTCCCTGCAGCCCGATCTCGTCATCGGCACGAACGTGCCCTTTCACACTGATCTCGAAGAGACGCTCGGCAATGCGGGCATTCCCATTTACATTCAGGCACTCGACGATGTGCCCTCGCTCTTCGATGCGCTGACCTTCTACGGCAAGCTCACGGGCGATGAGAAGGCGGCTGCAAAAGAGGTGCAGACGATCAAGGACAAGCTCGCGATGGTTGAAAAACGCGCCGCAGGGCGCACGCCGCCCAAGAGCCTGCTCGTCTTCGGCTCGCCCGAGAGTTTCAACATGGGCACGAAGAAATGCTTCACGGGCGGACTCATCGAGCTGCTCGGCGGCGGCAACATCGCTGACCGCGCCGAGGGAGACGGCGGCTATCTGCCGCTTTCCATGGAGTTCGTCGCACGCGAAAACCCCTCGATCATCTTCGCCATCGTGCACGGCCCGACGGAAACGCTTGAGCCGAAGATGCGCCGCGACCTGCAGGAGAGCGAAGCGTGGGCTGACGTCGATGCCGTGAAGAACGGACGCGTCTATGTCCTGCCTTACGAGCTCTTCGCCATCAATCCCGGCGTGCGTGCAGCGGATGCACTTGAGGTACTCGCCGACATCATGTATCCACAGGCGAAATAAAGAAGGTTTTTCCAGGCTTGCCAAGGAAGCGATGTTGATTCGCCCCCTTGCGGCCTTTGCATCCATATATCTCATAGGAATACAAGGATAAGGAGATGGAGTAATGCTGAAAAAGATTACGAAGAAGAAGAGCCTGCTGCTGACGGCGGCTGTTCTCGCTGCCATGAGCGTCCCCGTGCAGGCGGCGGAGAAGAAGCAGGAGGAAACGACGCATATCAAGACGGATGAAGTCGTCGTCACAGCATCGAGGACGAAGCAGGAGGTCAGGGAATCGCCAAGCTCGGTCGAGGTCATCACGCGCGAGGATATCGACAAGATGGGCGCGGAGTCCGTAGCACAGGCATTGCAGCTCGCCATTGGCATCGACACGCAGGAGAACACCATGGTCGGCAACCGCTCCTCCCTGCGCGGCATGAACACGAACCAGACGCTGATCCTCATCGACGGGCGGCGCGTGCGTACAGAGAACACGAGTGAGACAATGAATTTCTACGAGCTCAAGCGCGTCAACATGGACGACGTCGAGCGCATCGAAATCGTGCGCGGCGCGGCAAGCTCGCTCTACGGCTCGGAAGCCCTTGGCGGCGTCATCAACATCATCAAAAAGCGCCCCGGCAAGATGCAGACTGCCGTCACGCTCGACTGGACGAGCCGCCAGAGCGACGAAGGCATCCGCTTCGACTCGGGCAAGCTCGGCAAGTGGGCGCTTTCGGGGAGTTTCAAGCACATGGACGTGCGCGAGCGCGGCACAGATGCCGGAAGCAACATGTATGGCAAGAAAAACTTTTTCAATCTCGACGGACGCATGGAGATGACGAAGGACAAATGGCTCGACGTCTTCTTTGATTATTTGACGGAAGACCTCTACATGAAGGATTCGCTCACGCAGGGGACGGACTACGATCACAAGCGCTTCTCCACAGGCGTCAAGTATTCGGGACGCGATAAGCGCGGCGATTATGAGATGCAGGCCTACTATACGTACTTTGACAAGCATCAGCGCACACGCCAGAGAGCAAACCACAGTCTCAGCAGCTTCGATGATATGAAATTCAACTCCCTAATATTTGACGGCAGACGCTCCATCCAGGTTGCCAACGATCACCTGCTGACGTTCGGCGGTGAGTACCGCAAGGAAGATTACCAGAGCACGCGCATCAAGGGATCAACTACGAGAAAGCTCGAAGGCGTTACGAACCAGCTCGGAGACAGCTCGATGGACTATGCGGCGTTCTACCTGCAAGATGAATGGCTCGCTTCACCGCGCTGGCTGATCATCCCTTCGCTTCGCTGGGATTACAACAGCGAATTCGGCAACGAACTGACGGGCAAGCTCGGCACGACGTACAAGATCACGAAGGATGTGCGCTTCAAGGCGAACATCGGCACGGCATACCGCGCCCCGACGGCGAGTGAGCTGTACTTCTCGTGGCATCATACGCCAAATGCCAAGATGGACGTTCAAATCAACGGCAATCCCAACCTCAAGCCTGAAAAGGCACTGAACTTTGACTTGGGCTTCGAGATGGAAAAGGGCAAGACCTTCGGCAAGCTCACCTACTTCCACAACAAGGTTGACGATCTGATCGCTATAGACACCGTCATAAGACCTATACCTAACAGTGGCTTCCCTCCTCGCAGGCTTGCGACCGGAACATATAAAAACATCGACAGTGCTACAATGCAGGGCATAGAGGCCGAAATGCGGCAGGAACTTGGCGGCGGCTTCTCCGTGCGCGGACTCTACACCTATCTCGATGCACGCGGCACTGATCATGATCGTTTGGAGAATCGTCCCTATCACAAGGCAAGCCTGCAGCTCAGCTACGAAGATCAGAAGCATGGTTGGAACGCGACGCTTTGGAACGATTGGACAGCAGGATACCGTTACAAGGAGCAGATTGGCAGCGGTAGGATGGCAAGGACGATTTCCAGGGACGCTTCTCTGAGCATCCTGAACTTCGTCGTCAGCAAGAAGATCAACGACCACTTCAGCGCTTATGTCGGCATCGACAACATCTTCAACAAAGACAGCGATGTTCTCGCCTACGATGGCAGAATCTGGCGCGGCGGCGTGAATATGACATTCTGAGACAGCAAAGTGAAAAAGCCCCCACATGCAAAGTTTGGGGGCTTTTTGCGTATCGGTTTGCCGTTCATCGTCTTTGCCGCCCAGCGTATGATATATCTGCTGCTTATATACAAGTCGCAGTTTACCGTCCTGCATACAGCACGAGTGCCTGCGGCGGACAAGCCGTATATTGACGCTGCACCATAAGAAAACGTATAATGGAGAAAACAATTCACAAACGATGGAGAGGAGGAATCCTATGAAGGTGCCAAAGGATGCACAGCTGGCGATCGCGATCGGCTTTGCGGCATTTTTCCTCTTCGTGGGCTTGGGAGGCTACGGCATATATTATTTCTTCACGGGCGGCTGCGATGAGAACAGCGAGCCTTATTCCGCCTACGAGGTGCGCGAAAAAATCGAGGCGGAGTACGATTTTCCCGTCGAGCTTGAATATCTGGGTGAGACGGTCACGCGGGAAAAGCCGTGGAAACGGGTCGACTACGCCTTCCGCGACAAGGAGCGCGACTTCACGTTCACCGCGCATGCGAAGGTCGCGCCCATCAATGCGTCGATCCCCTTCATCCTCCTGCCGGGCGGACGCTCCTACTATACCGACTATCCCGCGCGCTGCCTCGACCGGCTCAACGACAAGGTGCAGGAGTGTGCGAAAAAGCGCGGCCTGCGCTTCATCACGCCCGAGGAGAAGGCGGCGCATCTCGGCTACCAAGGCGGCGTCGATACCGTTTTCCTGACGGATGAGAAGCAGCTCGCGGATGCGGCGGAGCTGTTCCTCGAAATCGCGCAGATCTACGACGTGGCGCGCTTTGGCGATCATGGCGCTTGGCGCGATATCGCCTTTTGCTATCTGCCGCCGGGCGAGACGGATCTCAAGAAGGCGCAGCTCGTCTGCGTGCTGTATCTGCGTGGCAAGCGGGACGTCTATGACGCGAACGGCATCTCGGATTATATCATCTCAAACAGCACGAGCGAGGCGGAGCCTTTTCTGCTCCGCTTGAAGGGCGGCTGGCAGGACAAGACCTGGCGGGCGAAAAAGAAGGCCGCGGACGGCATCGGCATGGGCGGGAGCAATCCGGGTGATTCAGGCGCTCTCGGCTCGCCCGATGACCGAACACCTTGGGACGACCGGGGCGATTGGGATGATTGGAGCGACTGGGATGGCTGGGATGATTGGGGCGATGCGGACAGCGACCGCCCGGAATTCCTCACGCCGCCCATCGCTCCCTCGCGCCGAGAGCCGAGCTGGATCTGATTCGAGGTCAGAGGCGTGCAGCTTTTATCTCTGACCGCCTGCACCGTGCAGGAATTTTGCAGCATTGAAGATGGGGAGGTACGAACATGCAGGAGTTTTCTTTTCATTGTCCGACAGAGATCGTATTTGGCCGCGGCGTCGAGGAGCGCACGGCGGAGCTTCTTCGAAAGTACGGCGCACATCGCGTCTTTATCGTTTACGGCGGCGGCAGTGTCATCAAGAGCGGGCTGCTCGCGCGCGTCGAACGCGTCATCACGGCGGCGGGTCTTGCCTTCTCCGTCCGGGGCGGCGTACGGCCGAATCCGCGCCTTTCGTTTGCGCGCGAGGCCGTGCGCGAAGCGATTGACTTCGAGGCGGACTTCCTTCTCGCCGTCGGCGGTGGCAGCGTCATCGACACGGCGAAGGCCATCGCGCATGGCACGGCGAATCCCGAAACCGATCTATGGGATTTCTGGTCGGGCAAGAAAGAGCTCAAAAAGAGCCTGCCTGTCGGCGTCATCTTGACGCTTCCTGCGGCGGGCAGCGAGACGAGCGATTCCTCCGTGCTGACGAACGAAGAAACGGGCGAGAAAGCGGGACTGCCGTCGCCGTTCAATCGCCCCGCCTTCGCCATTTTGAACCCCGAATTGGCTTTTTCCCTGTCCTCGCCGCAGCTTGCGGCAGGCATCGCCGACATCGTCATGCACACGCTTGAGCGCTACATGACGCATACGGAAGGCAACGAATTCACCGATCTCCTCGCCGAAGCGCTCCTGCAGAATGTCGCGAAGTATGCGCCCATCGTCCTCGCACATCACAAAAACTACGAGGCGATGAGCGAGATCATGTGGTGCGGCACGATCTCGCACTGCGGACTCACGGGACTCGGCCGCGACAAGGATTTCTCCGTGCACAAGCTCGGTCATGCGCTGTCGGCACGCTACGACACGAACCACGGCGAGTCCCTGACGGCGCTCTGGGGCGCGTGGGCGCGTGCCGTATACGAAGATCGCCCCGAGCGCTTCGCGCGCTTTGCCGAGAAGGTCTGGGGCGTCGATGCGGGATCTGCCGAAGAGCGGGCGCGCGCGGGCATCCGCAAGACGGAGGAGTTCTTCCGCTCGCTGAAGCTGCCGACTTCGCTCGGCGAGCTTCCGACGGGCATCTTGGAGCACGGCGCATTGGAAGCCCTCGCCGACAACGTGACGGCGCACGGCACGAAGACGGTCGGCACATTCCATCCCGTCGACCGTGCGTTCGCTTTGAAGATCTACACGGCGGCGAACCATTGAGCTTGCGGCTGGATATTTTCATGCAGAAGTGCACGACGCTTTATGAAGCGAATCGGTACAAATAGTTTATCTTTTTTTATCTGTTTGTTATCGTCCTTTTAGCGCAGTATGGTATACTAAACATGTTGAAGCAAGAAAGCAAGCAAATGCAATGAGAGGAGACGATAAAGATGAAAAAATGGCAGATGGCAGCTCCCGTGGCGGGCGCTCTGAGCTTCGGTGCGCTCGCCGCGCTCGGCGTGGGAATCTTCCAAGGACAGACGACGCTTCACGCACCTGCACTGCGGACTGCTGCAGTCGCAGCTCCCGCCGCGAAGGGAAGCGATTCGCTGCTCCTTTCCGTCGCTGAGGCAGCGACGGCCGACTTCGTGAGCTACGACACGATCAAGGTTCAGGCGATTGCCGAATCGGGACTCAATGAGGGCGATCTCACGAACTACGAGATCAAATTCGACGGGCGCGGCTACATGCCGACCTACCGCGTGGAGCTTGAGACGAACGCGGGCGGCATGGACATTGATTTCGATGCCAAGACGGGCGAAATCATCGACGTGCGGGAAAAGTCGTGGATGCACACGCGCACGAAACTCGTCATCAGCGACTACAATGTGATCGACGATGCACAAGCGATGGGAATCGCACTTAGAGATGCAGGGCTTTCCATGGACGACCTCGATCGCTACGAGTTGGAACTGCATACGAAGAGGAGCGAACTTGTCTACTCCATCGAGCTGAAGAGCGACACCAAAGAGTACGAGTACGACCTGCGCGCCGCCGACGGCACGATCTTGAAGAGAGAAACCGACTTCGACTGACACAATTCACGGACAGAGGAAATCCCCCGCTGCAGGCAGAATGTCTGCGGCGGGGGATTTTCTCACCAGTCTGTTATATAAGGCAGTACCGCCGCAAAGAAAAATGCGCTATAATGAAAACAGTGAAGACTGTAGGAAAAGAGGAGGTTTTTGCCATGTGGAAAAAATGGACGCTTTCCTTTCTCGCGCTTGCACTTTGTGCATTCTTGGGAGCTGCCGTACCCGCCGAAGCGGCGGACAAGGAGAAGCCCGCGCGCGTGGAACTCGTGATGGTGCTCGACAAGAGCGGCTCGATGTCGGGGCTGGAGTCGGATACGATCGGCGGCTTCAATTCGATGATCGAGAAGGAGAAGAAGCTCGATGCGAAGGTCAATGTCACGACAGTTCTCTTCAACGACAAGGTCGATACGATCTATAACCGCGAAGACATCCGTCGCATCAAGCCGCTGACGGATAAGGAGTACGAGGTCGGCGGCACGACGGCGCTTTTGGACGCCGTAGGCTCGACGATTCTCAAAGTCGCGCGCACGGAGGGCATCGAGAACAAGGATACGAAGGTCGTCTTCGTCATCATCACGGATGGCCTGGAAAATGCCAGCGAGGAGTTCACGCGCGAGAAGGTCAAACAGATGATTTCCGACAAGCAGGAGAAGGCAGGTTGGGATTTCATCTACCTCGGCGCGAACATCGACGCAGCGAAGGAAGCGGCAAATATCGGCGTCAGCAAGAAGAACGCCGTGACCTACCGCAACACGAAATCGGGCGTGCGCAGGAACTTCGAGGCCGTCAGCGCCTATGTAGCGGAAGCCGTAGCCGATCCGAGCGCCGAGAGCGGCAGCTGGAAAGAGCATGTGGAAAAGGACGAGACGCAGGACTGATGCGCTCGCAGATAAAAGCCCCGAAGCCATCGCGATGGCTTCGGGGTCTTTTATCTTGCTGTATGTCCTCTGTATGCCCTATCTCGTCCGCTTCTCACGCAGCCAGATCGAGCGGATGCCGGGGCTGTGCTCGTTGCAGATGTAGAAGGCGAGCGCGGCGTCGGCGTCGGCGCTGTCGTAGAAATAGCCGCAGACGGGCGGCGCATTGTGACTGCATTCGGGCTTGGGGATATATCCGTAGACGGCGTTGAGATCCTCAAGCGTGCTGTCCAGATGGATGCCGCTCGGCGTTTCGATCATCTGCGCCTCGTCGGACGGCCTTTCGTTGTACTTGTTCACGTTGTTCACGCCGAGGTGCACGCCGATGACGCGGCAGGCGTCGCCTTCATCGCGGTACTGCACGGAGAGGTAATCGCCGTAGTCACAAGCGAAGATGTGGACGGTCGTACCGCCCCACTTCGTCACGCCGTCCGCGACGTGATCGCCTTCGCCGTAGACGTCCTCGACCTCCTCTCTCGTATCGCCGAGACGGATGCCGCCGAGCTCCATCTCCTCGTCTGCGAGCCCTGCTGCACCGCCTGCGGCGGGAAGAAGGAGGAGCGCGAAGAGCAGCGCGAGGAAGAATGCTCTGATTTTCATGTTGTTCTACCCCTTTCCCTGTTGAATCTTGACGAATCCTAGTCCTTTTATATTTTTTCTACAAAGATAGCATAAAATCCTTTCGTGCAATCTGCGACAAATGACAGTTCGATAAGATATAAGTAATAATCTAAAGAGAAAATCTCATCCATACTTATAAAATGCCAAAACGGGGGATTCGCTGCAAGCAAAACTCCCTGACGCAGCAGCGAAAAGCTGCGGCGGCAGGGAGCGCCTACTTCTTTCGCCAGCCCTGATAGTCGGCGACGCCGAGGATTTCTTCGGCGCGTCGGATGTCATCGGTACGCGGCTCGCGCGTCTCGGGCAGCGGATAGGGGATATGGAGTTTTTCATACTTCGCTCGCGCCATGGCATGATAGGGCAGAATCTCGAAGCGCTCGATATTGCCGAGGCTTCGGGCGAAGCGTGCGAGGCGGTTGAGCGAAAGCGCGTCGTCCGTAAGGCCGGGCACGAGGACGTGGCGCAGCCATACGGGCTTTTTTTCTTCGGCCAGATAGCGTGCGAAGTCGAGGATATTCTCGTTTCGCCTGCCCGTGAGCGCTTCGTGCTTCTCGGGATCGATGTGCTTGATGTCGAGAAGCACGAGGTCGCTTGCGGCGACGGCGCGAAGGACGGCGTCGTCCGTGCGTGAGAAGGGTTCGCCCGCCGTGTCAAGGCAGGTGGAGACGCCCGCCTCTTTTGCGAGGCGGAAAAGTCCCGCGACGAAGTCCGCCTGCACGAGCGGCTCGCCGCCCGAGACGGTGATGCCGCCGCCGCCCTTCCAATAGGGGCGAAAGCGCAGCGCGGCGGCGAGCACGGCTTCGGCGCTCTTCTCCTCCGCCCCCGCAGCGCCCCATGTCTCGGGGTTGTGGCAGTAGAGGCAGCGCAGGCGGCAGCCCGCGAGAAAGACGATGTAGCGAAGGCCGGGGCCGTCGACCGAGCCAAAGCTCTCGACGGAGCGGATGCGGCCGAGCGGCACGCCGTCACATGGCCTCATGGAAGGTGCGTGCGATGACGTCCATCTGCTGCTCGCGCGTGAGGCTGATGAACTTCACGGCGTAGCCCGAGACGCGAATCGTGAAGTTCTGATATTCTTCCTTCTCGGGGTGGTCGACGGCGTCGAGCAATTTCGCGCGGTCGAAGACGTTGACATTGAGGTGGTGCGCTCCCTGCGTGAAGTAGCCGTCGAGCACGCGCACGAGCTGATCGATGCGCTCCTCTTCCGTGTGTCCGAGCGATTCGGGCGTCATGCTCTGCGTGTTGGAGATGCCGTCGAGCGCCCACTCGTAGGGCAGCTTCGTGACGGAGTTCAAGGAGGCGAGCAGCCCCGACTTTTCCGCACCGTAGCTCGGATTTGCGCCGGGCGCGAGCGGCGTCCATGCCTTCCTTCCGTCGGGCATGGCGCCCGTATACTTGCCGTAGACGACGTTCGAGGTGATCGTGAGGATCGAGGTCGTCGGCTCGGAGTTGCGGTAGGTGTGGCGGGCACGAACCTTCTCGATGAAGGTTTTGAGGAGCCAGCGCGCGATGTCGTCGGCGCGGTCGTCGTCGTTGCCGTAGCGCGGGAAGTCGCCCTCGACCTCGTAGTCGACGACGTAGCCGCGCTCGCTGTAGACGGGACGCACGTGCGCATACTTGATGGCGGAGAGCGAATCGACGACGTGCGAGAAGCCCGCGATGCCCGTCGCGAAGGTGCGGCGCACGTCGGTGTCGATGAGCGCCATTTCCGCCGCTTCGTAATAATATTTGTCGTGCATGTACTGGATGAGGTTCAGCGCGTTCACATAGACGGAGGCGAGCCATTCCATCATGCGGCTGAACTTCGCCAGCACATCGTCGTAGTCAAGCACGTCCGCGCGCACGGGCGCGAAAGCCGGCGCGATCTGCTCGCCCGTCTTCTCGTCGATGCCGCCGTTGATGGCGTAGAGCAGGCACTTCGCGAGGTTGGCGCGCGCGCCGAAGAACTGCATTTCCTTGCCCGTCTGCGTGGCGGAGACGCAGCAGCAGATCGAATAGTCGTCGCCCCACGCGGGCTTCATCACGTCATCGTTCTCGTACTGGATGGAACTCGTGTCGATGGAGATCTTCGCCGCATAGCGCTTGAACGATTCAGGCAGAGCCTCGGAGTAGAGCACCGTGAGGTTCGGCTCGGGCGCAGGACCCATGTTTTCAAGCGTGTGCAGGAAGCGGAAATCGTTCTTCGTGACCATGGAGCGCCCGTCCATGCCGATGCCCGCGACTTCGAGGGTCGCCCAGACGGGATCGCCCGAGAACAGCTCGTTGTAGCTCGTGATGCGCGCGAACTTCACCATGCGGAACTTCATGACGAGGTGATCGATCAGCTCCTGCGCTTCAGCTTCCGTGAGCCTGCCTTCCTTCATGTCGCGCTCGATGTAGATGTCGAGGAAGGTCGAGATGCGCCCGACGCTCATCGCCGCGCCGTTCTGCGTCTTGATGGCGGCGAGGTAGCCGAAGTAGAGCCACTGCACGGCCTCCTGCGCCGTCCGAGCTGGACGCGAGATGTCGAAGCCGTAGATCGCCGCCATCTCCTTCATGCCGCCAAGCGCACGGATCTGCTCGGCCACTTCTTCGCGCAGGCGGATGACGTCGTCGGACATGACGCCGTCCGAACCGATTTCCGCATGGTCGGCCTTCTTCGCCTCGATGAGGCGGTCGATGCCGTAGAGCGCGACGCGGCGGTAGTCGCCGACGATGCGCCCGCGGCCATAGGTGTCGGGCAGCCCCGTGATGATGTGGCTGTGGCGCGCGCGGCGAATCTCCGGCGTGTAGGCGTCGAAGACCGCCTGGTTGTGCGTCTTGTGATACTTCGTGAAGATTTCGTGCAGACGCTCGCTCGGTTCGTAGCCGTAGTTCCTGCACGACTCTTCCGCCATCTTGATGCCGCCGTAGGGCATGAAGGCACGCTTCAACGGCTTGTCCGTCTGCAGGCCGACGATTCGTTCCAGATCTTTGAGCGATTCGTCGATATATCCCGCGCCGTGCGAGGTCAGTCCCGAGACGATGTCCGTATCCATGTCGAGCACGCCGCCCTTCCGGCGCTCGGCACGCTGCAGCTCCTGCAGCTTCTGCCAGAGGCGGTTTGTCGCCTCCGTCGGCGCGGCGAGGAAATCTTCTGCGCCGTCATAGGGCGTGTAGTTCCTCTGCACGAAGTCGCGAACATTGATCTCCTCCTGCCAAAGTCCGCCGTTGAATCCCTGCCACTCTGCCTTGGTCATTGGAAAACCTCCCGTCTGCGCTGCTCGCTTTCCTGCGGCAGCCGCATGTCCGTGTTACATCCTACATTCTAAGCATACTATAACGGGAATTTTCTCGCAAATACATTTTATACACATTTACATAAATATCATTTATTCATTGGATTGTGAGAGACCCTTGCGAGATTATCAAGGAGGATAGAAAACACAGCGGTTTTCATGGCTTTGCCATTCTTTCAAATCTAAAACAACAGATATTCCCTTCGATAAGACTCTATGATAGAATAAATATAAGTAATTCATCTGCCAGAAGGGAGAAGATCGAATGAACATCAAGTACATCGACCACATCGTCATCACGACGCAAGATCTCGCACAATGCCTTGCCTTCTACGAAGGCGTGCTCGGCATGGAGCATCGCGAAAGGGACGGCCGCCATGCGCTGCATTTCGGCAATGCGAAGTTCAACATCCATGTGCAAAAGGGCGAGTTCCAGCCTGCCGCAAAGCATCCGACCTGCGGCAGTCTTGACCTCTGTCTGATTGCTGACGGCTCGATTGACGACATCCGGCGCGAGCTTGAGGCGAAGGGCGCCCCCATCGAACTCGGCATCGTCGAGCGCACAGGCGCAAAAGGGCGCATCGACAGCATCTATCTGCGCGATCCCGACGGTAATCTCGTGGAAATCAGCGTGTATTCGCAGGGATGAGCGACGGTAAAACTTTTTTCTTTTTGACCTATTGACTTTTTGACTTTTATGCGTATAATAAGAATCAGAAGGTGAGAAAAGAACACCTTCGGTAATGAAAACAATGAACGACGGTGCACAGAGCCGTGCCGCCGCATGAATTTCAAGGAGTTGATTGCTATGTTTGGACTGGTACCTTTTGCCGGACGTCGTGATCTCGCGGAGCGCAGCAGCGCGAACCCGTTCGCACTCTTCGACGCGATGCGCGATTCTTTCTTCCGCGACGGCTTTCCCGCCGCGAACTGGGGCGCTGCCGCCTTCAAGGTGGACGTCAAGGAGATGGATGATCGTTACGAGCTGACCGCCGATCTGCCGGGCATGAAGAAGGAGGATGTCGCTCTGCACTATGAGAACGGCTATCTGACCGTTGCCGCCTCGCACGACGAGTCGACGGACGAGAAGGATGAGGCGGGCAATTACATCCGCCGCGAGCGCCACACGGGCGAGGTCAGCCGCTCGTTCTACATCGACGGCATCGACGAGGCGAACATCCACGCGGAGTTCAAGGACGGCGTGCTGCAGGTGAAGCTGCCGAAGGCGGCGGGCGAGCCTCAGCGCAAGCAGATTGAGATTCACTGACGCGGGATCTGCACCCGAACGATAAAAAAGGAGCTGCATCGAAGAGATTCTTCGGTGCGGTTTCTTTTTATGGATGAATCAGGAGCTTTTCCATGCGCCCGCGTCCAAAAGTAGCCTGTGCAACAGAATAAGGCAAACGAGAATCATTCATATTAAACAAATAGGGATTGACGGTATTCGTCGCCAGTGTTATGATACAGGAAAATCTACATCTACAAACTATTCTATGAGGAGGAATTGCCATGGAATTGAAGGGTTCACAGACGGAAAAGAATCTTTGGGCGGCATTTGCCGGTGAGTCGCAGGCTTATACGAAGTACGGCTACTATGCATCGCGTGCGAAGAAGGACGGCTTCGAGCAAATTTCGGCGCTTTTCACGGAGACTTCGGGCAACGAGAAGGAGCATGCGAAGATCTGGTTCAAGCTCGTCGCAGGCATCGGCACGACAGCGGAGAACCTTGAGGCTGCCGCTGACGGCGAGCACGAGGAATGGACGTCGATGTATCCCGAGTTTGCCAAGGTCGCGAGGGAAGAGGGCTTCACGAAGATCGCGAATCTCTTCGAGGCCGTCGCAAAGATCGAGAAGGAGCACGAGGAGCGCTATCGCCTGCTGCTCGCAAACGTCAAGGATGAGAAGGTCTTCAAGAAGGATGAGAAGATCATCTGGCAGTGCCGCAACTGCGGCTACGTCTGCGAATCGCCGCAGGCGCCGCAGGTCTGTCCCGTCTGCGCCCATCCGCAGGCGTATTTTGAACAGCTCAAGAAGAATTATTGATTCAGCCGTCCCGTAAAAAAAAGCGGGGCTGCTGCACGAAATGGACGTGCAGCAGCCCCGCTTTTTATCTGTATGATCGCGCGCCGACTATACCCGCGCGCTGAAGTTTGCCACATAGCCGAGCTGGGCGGCATGGTCGTGGAAGAAGTCGAACATCGCCTCGTTGATGACGACATCGAAGCTCGCATCCTCGAAAGGAAGTGCGAAGGCGCTGCCGCTGACGACGGAGAGCTTGTCTTCGAGCTTCTTTTTCTTGATATTTTCACGCGCTTTTTCGAGCGCCGCCTCATCGAGGTCTATGCCGACGACTTCGCAGCCGTACCGCTCGGCGACGAGGATCATCGTCGTCCCCATGTTGCACGCAACTTCAAGAACTTTGGACGACGGCTGAATCTTCGCCTTCTCCAAGAGCCAGTTCGTCGCGTCGATGCCGCCCGGGCGCAGCTTCGTCTTTCCCATTCTCGCCAAAAAGGTATGTCCTGCTTCACGCATGATCGTCATCTCCTTTATATGATAGGCAGTCATCTTTATTGATTCTCATTATAGTAAGTAAAAGACAAAAAGTCAACAGGTTTCCTATTGAATTTATCGGAATTTATACAAAGAGAGAAATCGTTGACAATATTCTCATTTATCGCCCTGCGGCTTTACAAGATTCCTCCTGCTGCGGTATAATCGAAACGTAATATTTCTTCGGTCGGGGAGGTATGGATGAATCCAACGGTTCCCCGGAAAGGAGGTTTTCGCTGTCATGAAAGACGAAATTTTCGGTGTACTCCAGCGCGTCGGGCGCAGCTTCATGCTGCCCGTCGCCATCCTGCCGATTGCCGGCATACTCTTGGGACTCGGCGCGTCGTTCACGAACGCCACGACCATCGAGACGTACGGGCTTACCGCCGTGCTCGGTGCGGGAACGCCGCTTCACGCGCTTCTCTCCATCATGGCGAGCGCGGGCAGCACGATCTTCGGCAACCTGCCGATCATCTTCGCCGTCGGCGTCGCCATCGGCATGGCGAAGGCGGAGAAGGAGGTCGCGGCGCTTTCTGCCATGATTGCCTTCTTCGTCATGCACACGGCGTGCAACGCCATGCTGAAGATCGGCGGGCAGATCCTCGCGGACGGCACGATCGCGCCTACGGTGCTCGAAGGCACAATCGCGCCGAGCTGCGGCATCCTGTCGTTTCAGATGGGCGTCTTCGGCGGCATCATCGTCGGCATCGGCGTCGCTTGGCTGCACAACAAGTACCACAAGATCGTGCTGCCGAACGCGCTGTCGTTCTTCGGCGGCTCACGCTTCGTGCCGATCGTCTCGACGATCGCCTTCCTCTTCGTCGGCATCGCCATGTACTTCGTCTGGCCGCTCGCACAGCAGGGCATCTTCGCGCTCGGCGGCCTCGTGACGGGCACGGGTTACATCGGCACGCTGATCTTCGGCATCATCAAGCGCGCTCTGATCCCCTTCGGCCTGCACCACGTCTTCTATCTGCCGTTCTGGCAGACGGGCGTCGGCGGCTCGATGATGATCGACGGCCAGCTCGTCCAAGGCGGTCAGAACATCTTCTTCGCCCAGCTCGCTTCGCCCGATGTCACGCATTTCAGCTCGGATGCGACGCGCTACTTCTCGGGCGAGTTCATCTTCATGATCTTCGGCCTGCCGGGCGCGGCGCTCGCCATGTACCGCTGTGCGCGTCCCGAGAAGAAGAAGGTCGCGGGCGGCCTCCTGCTCTCGGCGGCTCTGACCTCGATGCTCACGGGCATCACCGAGCCGATCGAGTTCTCCTTCCTCTTCGTCGCCCCCGCGCTCTTCGTCGTGCAGGTCGCGCTCGCAGGCGCCGCCTACATGATCGCGCACATCCTCAACATTGCCGTCGGTCTGACGTTCTCGGGCGGCCTCCTCGACCTCTTCATCTTCGGCATCCTGCAGGGCGAGGCGAAGACGGGCTGGATGTATATCATCCCGGTCGGCATCGTCTACTTCTTCCTCTACTACTTCATCTTCTCGTGGATGATCCGCCACTTCGACTTCAAAACGCCGGGCCGCGAGGACGACGATGAGGAGACGAAGCTCTACTCGAAGGCTGACTACCAGGCACAGCAAGGTGCGGCGGGGGCAGCGTCCGGCGCAGGAGCATCCGATGCCAAGAGTGCGGCGATCGTGCGCGGACTCGGCAGCAAGAGGAACATCACTTCCGTCGACTGCTGCGCGACGCGCCTTCGCTGCTCAGTCGCGGATTCCTCGCTCGTCAACGAGAAGCTCCTGAAGGCGACGGGCGCCGTCGGCGTCATCGTCAAGGGCACGGGCGTGCAGGTCATCTACGGCCCGCAGGTCGCCGTCATCAAGTCGAATCTTGAAACGTACCTCGAAACAGCGCCCGACGTCGAGCCGGAAGCGACGGCCGCTGCAGAGCCGACGGAAAAGGCCGCAGAAAAAGTCTCTGCGACAAATGTGCCTGAGGAAAATGCCTCGGCGCAGGAGTCGGGCGCACAGGAAGCGTCCGCCAGTGAAACTAGCGCACACACGCTCTTCACGCCCGTCGCAGGCGAGGTGCATCCGATCGAGGAAGCGCCCGACGAGGCATTCGCAGGCAAGATGATGGGCGACGGCTACTTCGTCTACCCGACGGAAGAAACGGTCTACGCGCCCGAGGACGGCGAAGTCGTCTTCGTCTTCGACACGAAGCACGCGATCGGCATGAAGGCTGCCGACGGCACGGAGTACCTGCTGCACATCGGCGTCGACACCGTCGCGCTCGGCGGGCAGGGCTTCGAGGTCTTCGTCGAAGGCGGCCAGAAGGTCAAGAAGGGCGACCGCCTCATGACCTTCGACGACGCCTACATCAAGGAGCACGCGAAGTCCGACGCCTGCCTCGTCATCTTCACGGGACTCGGCGAAGGAAGAGCCGTAAGCCTCACGAAGACGGGCGCGGCCAAGGCGCTCGACGAGGTCGGCAGCTGCTGAACCAAATCGGAAAGATTCGTTGAAAGAAAATGGATGCCGAGCGCGCCCTTCCACTGGCGCACTTGACATCCATGCACGAAAAATCTATAATGACAAAAGAAAGAGTGACTGGCGTTTGGCGCGTCGGTCTCTCCTGTTAAGATTTTTCGTCTTGAAAGAAGAACCGCCGCAACCGCGCAGCGGTTCTTTTTTCTACTTACAGAGCAAGCAGATGAAAAGTGATGTCAACTGCCAGCGCAAGCGCTGCAATGAGGAGCGACAGCTTTTCATAAAGCGTCACGCACATCACCTCCTCACACGGAGGAGAACCGACTGTTCGCCAGTCACTGAAACAATTATAACACAAGCCTCTCCACAACGCCAAAGGGAACTTCCCGGATATGTGCGAGATGATTCCTCGCTTCCTTGAGCAGGAGGAGCTCTTCTACATCCGCGGACGGGAGCTTGATTTCCCCGACTGCCGCCTTGTGCGAGAGCACGCCGATTTCGACCTCTTCGGGCACGAGGTTCATGGTGCGAAGCGCGTCGCGGCATTTTTCGATGTAGGCTTGACGCCGATCTTCGATGGCGGGGAACACGGTCTTGACCTGCGCCTTCCAGATCCGGCGCGTCAGATCTTCATAGAGCGCGTCGAGCGCGAAGGGACTGCCGTCGCTTCGCGCTTCTTCCTCGGCGATCCGTTCGAGCGTCTCGCGCGGGCGGCGCAGGAAATCCATGCCGCGCCGGCTGCAGGCGGCGCACAGTTCCATATCCTCGGCGCAGACGGTCGCGGCGAGCGTAGCGAGGTAGGGCTTGAGGCGACGCTGCCCGACGCTGCCTGCCGCCGCCAGCGTAGCGAAGGCGAAGCGGTCGAATTCGTTGACCTCATCGGAAAAGGCATGATATACGATGCCTTTGCAGCCGCGCCCTACGCCGAAGTCCTCGGAGAAGGCGAGGAGGAACGAGGGCGTCGCCGCCCCCTTTTTCGCAAAGCCGTAATAGGAGTGGATGAATTCCGTCCACGCACGCGCCTTGGCCGCATCCTGAATATCGATCCACATGATCGCCTTGTGCAGCACGAGCCCTTCCGCCTCGGCGAGGAACTGCGCATGGGATTTGCCCGCGCGGTAGGCGAGGCGCTTTTCCTCCATGCAGTAATGCTCAAGGAGGTAGGCGCCCGGCTCTTCGGCGGGGCAGGCGAGACGCTTCAGCGAGCGGTCGGGCAGGAAGGCGATGCGCTCTTCGACGAGCACGGGAAGAAATTCGCGCCACGGGACGTCTTTCCCCAGCACGAGAACCATGCTCTTTTCCCCGCGAACCGCGTCGACGATCTCCTGCACGTAGCGGGCGGCATTGGGGACGCTGCCCCACCAGATCCTTTCCATGTCAATCCTCCATATAGGTGAGAAGTTCGTTCTCCAAATGCTCCTTGCTGCCCATGAGCTGGAAGAAGTTGTAGCGTGCGAAGAGGTAGCGTCCGCCCGCCGTCAGACGGAAGATGTTCAGTTCGCGCAGCTCTTCCATCAGGGCGTGCACGTTCTCGAGCGAAAGCATTTCCATCTTCTTGATGCCGTAGTCCTTCCCGCGTTTAAGAAGATCCTCGGGCAGGCAGCCCTCGGAATTCTCCCCGTCGTGGTAGAGATCTGCCATGAGGATGGCGAGGATGTGATAATAGCAGTCCTCGTCGACGCGCAGAGTGATGTCGAACTTGTTGTAGATGTCCTGCATGAAATCGGCTTCCGCCAAAACCTTCTTGATGTGCTTCTCGTTGATCTCGTAGGGCGGCGTGTTTGCCTCCTCATATCCCGCATAGTCCTTCTTCATGGCTTCGAGCAGCTTGTAGCAGTAAAGCTGGATGAGTCCCGGGAAGTAATTTGTCGTCGCGAGGATCGTCGAGACGAGCGCCTGCTTCTCTTCAGAGAAGCGCAGTCCGAGGCACGCGAGCGGGACTTCGAGAAGCTCTCTCGCCTCCGTGGGGCTGAACGGGCGCACGGTGTACGACTTCAGATGCGCGAGGACGCTGTTCTTGCTCAGCGCCTCCTTGTCGAAGCGCACGACGTTCCGCAGGCCGGCGATGACGAACTTGAAGCGCTCCTGTCCGATGGTCTGGATGTTCTTGAGCTCTTCGAAGGGGCGGTAATCGACCGCCTTGCAGCTCTCGATGAAGGCGTCGGCCTCATCGATGAGCAGAAGCAGATAGGGAATCCGCTCGCTCGTTTCATTGAGGCGCAGGCGGATGGCGCGCGCCAGTTCCGTCCAATCGCGCGTCTCAAAATCTGCCGCGAGGATCTTGCTGTCGGCGAACTCGCGCGATATGCGCAGTGCCGCCTCCCCGACATCGCAGCTCTTGACATCGACCATCAGGGCGCGGCTGCCGTCACCCATGCGGTTGACCGTGTACTCCGCCATGCGCAGGAGCGCTGACTTGCCGAGCTGCCGGCCGCCGTAGACGATGTTCTCGCCCTGCGGATTGACGATCTTGTCGAGCGCTTCCTTGCGCCCCATGAACATCTCGGGCGGCATCGCGTTCGCCGCATTCGGGATGTAGGGCTGGTAGAAGGTATACGGCATCGTGATGGAGAGCGTCATGCGGTTGATCTTCGTCTCCGCATAGTGTTCCGCGAGGTAGCCGATCACCACGCGATCGATGACGGCAAAGCAGCATTCGGGGATCTCAAGCTTCGTCTTGCGCGCCAGACGGTTGCGCTGATCCTTCTGCAGCGCATAGTCGAGGAAGACGAGCGTGGGCTTCGCCGTGCCGATCTCCTTGAATCGGTCGATCAATGCGTCGGCGTCGAACTTGCCGTAGAGGCAGATGGCGCGGAACGGCATCTGTGTCGCCCTCGATCCGAAGGCAGCGAAGGGATGCGCGTAGTTGCGCCGCCCCCCTGCGGCTTCTTCGAGGAGCACCTCGTAGTTTTCCGTCTTGCCGATGGGCGAAAGCGCCTTTACGGAGGCAACGGAGAAGCCGAGGCCGCGCAGAAGATCCTTGATCATGGCGCTCTGGTTCGCGCCTCTGCCCGATTTCGGCCATGCGTTGAGAAGCGCTTCGCCGCCGCGCGTCTCCTTGTTGCGTCCGCGCAGATGCACGACAGAGGACAATGTGCGGCTCGACCCGTACACCTTGTTGTAGCTGCTGTCATAGAAGCGCAGGAAGTCCCGCAGTTCGTCGGTCTGCAGGGATTCGAGCGGCGAGTCGTCCGCGTCCTCGCCGAAGCGGTGCAGCATATCTTCGGCGACGGTGTAGTTCTTGATGTCGATCATGCGGCGGATCTTCTCGATCTTCGCCTCGCGGCGCTCGCTCTCCTCCTCGTCAGCTGCGGGCGGCAGAGTCGTCTGCAGCTTGTCCAATTCGGTTCGAAGAGCCTTGCCGCGATGCTCTGCATCGTCGTCGATCTTCTTCTTGAACGCCTCGACGATGGCGGCAAAAAAGCCGTAGTCGAGGTTTTCTTGGCAGCGCACGAACCATGCTTCCACCGTCTCAAGGATCTTTTCCTTTTTATCTTCGATGGCCGATTCGATCTGCCCGTAGCTCTGTGCAAGCTCAAGGCTCTCGATGAATCCTTTCTTCACGCGCTCGGCATGGGCGATGATGCTGTCCGGCTCCATGCGTTCGAGCATGGCACGCACCTCGGGCGTGGGAGGCTCTCCTGTCGCATCGAGATACGAGACGATGAGACGCGCCGAGCCGAGGTCGTCGCTCCCATCGAGGATCTCCTGCAGGCGCACGGCGAAGGCGGGTTTTTCCGCTGCAAAATGCTGCTCGATGCGCCGCAGGGGGAAGAAACTTTCGAGGTCGCCGACAGGCTGCGTGACGCGCGGCAGGAAGTCTTCGTCGAGCAGCACGTACGGCGTCCGCAGGAAGTCGGCGTAGAAGAAGCGCTGCTCCTTCTCCTCGTAGTCGCCGCGCAGACGGCGCACGATCTCGCCGATCGTATGGGAAAGAACCTGCCGCTCCCACGTGGGAAGAGCTGTCTCTTGGACGGACTCCTGCGCCTTTTCCAGATGTTCGAGGAGCCTCCCGTGCATCTTGCGGTAGGCGGGCAGGCTGCTGTTCATCTCGTCAATGCCGAGCGCGTCCGAGCATTTCACCCACTGCGTCAGCAGGACGGCGATCTTTTCGAGGCGCTTCTGCAGGGAACTGCGGAACGCGCCGACGAGCCTGGACGACCGCCTCTGTATAAGGACGAGGCTGCCCGCCCTGTGCCAGCAGTCGTCGATCAGGCGATCGATCTTGTCCGCGCTGACATTCTGCATTTCAAAATGGGGAGCGCCCTCTTCTTCATCTTCCAGGAACGCCTCTGCAACATAGTCGTGGACGAGGTCAAACATCTCCCTTTCCCCCTCGGCAACGGAATGCAGGGCGTTGGCGAGGTTGCCGTCGGGAGCGAACATCAGCTTCTGCGTCTCGATGAAGCGGCGGTTGCTGCCGTTTTCCGTAATATGACCGCGAACGAACGTGTCCTCGTATTCCCTAGCTTTCCTCTGCAGTTCCTTGACGCGCTCTTCCATGCGGCTCTTGTCCTTGAGCCGGTAGTCGGCATACTTGTCCGCGCCGCTCTGCGCTTCCGTCTTGAACTGCATGAGGGTGTAGAGCGCGTCGCTGAGTCCTGCGGCTTCCTTGAGCAAGCCGAAGCTCTTCGCCGTACCGAGGAGGCTCTGCATGCCGTAGTCATAAGGCGTATGATCGAGATAGAAGTTCCAGAGCATGGCGGAGACGGCCAATCCTTCATGCGGTTCGCCCATGCTCTGCGTGAAATAGACGTCCGTGAGAACGTCGGAGGAGTAGCGGACTTTCTGCAGCGGTGCAAAGAGCGCGTAGGCAAGCTCCTGATTCAGCTGCTTCCACGAATCCGGCGCGAAGTGCGCCGCAGCATGAAGGTACGCCGAGGCGCTGGCGAAATCGCCGCATTCCAGCATCGCATGGAGATTCTGCTCGACGGATATGCCTTTCATGATCGCGCTCACGTCGGGGAGCGCAGCGGCTTTGGCAGGGGCAGGAGCTGCTTCTTCGGCAGACGGCTCTCCGACTGACGGAATCGCGGCAGTCGGCATCTCCTGTGCAGCCGATGCCGCATCTTCCGCCATTGACCGTGCCGTCATTGGCTTCGTCGCCATCGCCTGTGTCGGCTCGGCGGCGATCATCGCTGCGTCAGCCGTCGGCGTCTCCGTCACGAGTTGCACCCGCGCCGATGCGGCTTCCATCGTCGGCATTTCTCCTGAAGCCGCGCCTTCGCCTAAAGCCTCTTCGTCGCCCGCTCCTCTCGCATCCGCCGAGGCGCTTTCCGGCTCCTGCCGACTGTCTGCCGCCGTGTTCTCTTTCGGAGCGTCGCCTTCCGGAGCGGTGTCTCCCGCACCTTCCGCGCGAACCTTCGCTTCATCGGCGCTCGTCTCTTGCCACACGTCTTCTTCCCAGACATACGTTCCTGCGATCTTCAGCGCACTTTCGCAATGCTCTTCAAGGAAGGCGCGAATTTCCTCAATATGCTGTGCATCCGCACCCAGAAGGTACAGGGTGCTCTCGGGAGCTTTTCTGCGTGCCGCCCGCACCTTTTCCAACCACTTGACGGTCGGCGGTGCAGCCACGAAAATGTAGTGATCTTCCCTGAGAGCCGTGCGTGATGTCAGGAGGAAGTAACCCTCATCGCCGCACCAGTTCGTCCCTCCTTTGGGCAGCGCTCCTTTTCGCCGATCCGAGTGGAGGCAGCCCTGCTCATGAAGCAGGTCGGACAGAGCCTCCAGCGCCAACGGATCGATCGTCTTCTCAAGCGGCTGCAGCGGCTTTTTCTTCCAATGAAGGAGGCGCAGGACTTCCTTGGCGCTCAGTTCGGGATAAAGGCTTGCAGGGACATCGTACATGTCGGGGAGACCGCGAAAATGCAGCAGACGCAGGAAGCCGCGCTCTACCATGTCGGCGAGTACGGAGTGCGCGAGCGCGTCGTTCTTGTTCGTCTCCGCTTCAATCCATGAGGCGGTGAACATCGTTCCAATGCCTGTGCGCATCGAAACGATGCGCAGATAGCCGATCGTGGCAGTTCCCTGCTTCAGATAATTCTTGATGGTCTTTGCCGTAGGCTTCTTCTCCGCGGAATGGTCTTCGATTTCGAGCAAGGGGTGCTCGGTCGCATATTTTTCTCGGATGCGCTCGAAAAGCGTCGTGGCAATGCGCTCGTCCTGCGCTTCTTTTGCCGATACGTCTGCGGCAAACGAGGCGGCACGGACAGGCGCTCCATCTTCCTCAGCGGCGTGGGGGGTATCCTCTTTTCGGGCTGCTTCGCCATGCGCTCTTGGCACATCTGCTTCTTCCGCAGTCAACGTCGCAGGAGCCGATTCTTCCTGCTCATGCAGCAGCAGCGGTGGATCGCCCGTCGCTGCAGCGATGACCAGCTTCTCGGGAAAACGCGCGAGCTTCATCGCGTAGCTTATGATCTTGCTCTCTGGCTTCATCGGCTTCTCTTGCTGAAAGGCTTCCATGAGGAGCTTGATGTCCCGAAGCAGGTCGGGCTTCTTCCTGCCAAGGGCGTCTGCTTCGAGCGACGGGCAGCTTGCTCTCAGCGTCTCGATGGCAGACTGGCACTCTTCATCTTCCGAATACAGCCTTTGCAGCAGCGCCAGCGCCTCGCGTCCCGCCTCGTTCGCGCACTTCTCCTCGTAGGCGGAGAGCGCCCGCCGCCAATCGGCGATGGCGAACGAAGCGGGAGCCGCGTCAAGAGCCGCTCCCTTCGCTGCGAGTTCGGTGCGCATAGCGGATATTTCTTTCAGGCTGTCCCTGAGCGCCCCCATGGCATCTTCTTCGGGCAGTGCCTTTTGCTCGACGTCTTCGAGTAAAAGACGCATTTCCTGTGCAGCGTCTTCGAGACGCCTTTCCGCATCATCCAACAGTTCATACAGGGATTTCACATCGACACGGTTTTCCATTCTCCCACCTCGCCAACAAGGAAAATCTTCGGAATCTTTTCTATATTGGAAGTCTACCATGAAACCCCAAGAAGTCAAGCCGTAGGCGCAGACTGATTGGCCGGTTTCATGTAAGGGCGGCGCACAATGTCCACAAAGTGGACGTTTGTGCGTGTAGCTTACCATATATGCATCCGTTTGTATATGAATTCTCATTTTTTGCCATGTGTCAAGATGGTCTCCGTGGGAAAATAAGAGACCTTAAAGGCATAAATGAAGGGGTTAATCAATGACCTCATATTTCGACAGAAGATTGCCTCTCCTTGCAGGATAATGAACTAGGCACAGAGAATTCTAATGCTATGAAATAGGGCAGGTATCGAAGGAAGATGCTGCGGAGGAAAAGCCTCTCTTTGGGGGCGGGAAGGGAATCGGAGGAGATGACGATGAGATATTGCACGAATTGCGGCGCAGAGATGCCTGAGGGAACGCAGCTTTGCCGAAACTGCGGTCACGGTGTAAACTTGGCGAAACCGTCGGGCGGCGCACAGACGGTTTCGCCGCCCATCGGACTGCAGGGAAATCGGACGGGCGCTCAGCAGGGAAATGCAGCGCAAGGAGGTCCGGCATGGCGGCAAGGCTCAGGGATGCCGCTCGGCACGCCGCAGCAAGCACAGTCCGGCGGGACGTCAGGCAAGACGGGCCTCCTGATTGGCTGCGTCGCCCTCCTCGTCATCGGCTTCTTCCTGCTCGTCGTCGGCGGTGTCGGCTACTATCTCTACAGCACGAACCGTGATGAGGCGAAGTCTGCTGTACCTCAGCCGCAGGCGCAGCAGACGCAGCCCGCCGCGCAGGGGAAGGACGCGAGGCAAGGCAGCGCCGAATGGAACGATCTCGTGCGCGAGAAGGATGAAATCGACATCGCCATCGGCGAAATCGCGAATCGCGCGAACCAGCACCTGAAAAGTTATCCGGACTTTCGCAATGCTCCCGGACTGATCAATGATGCGAGGGCCGTCCTGGAGCGGGCGCGCAAGGCGGAGAGTCGCGCGGCTTCGCTTCGCGGCGCCGATCCGGCGGGGTGCAATGCGCTGCGCTCCCTCTTTGCGGTGGAGGTACATCGTGCGCAGGGACTCTACAAGGGGATGGTCGACAGCTCGAACGGCGGTGACTACAGCTACGGCTTCAGCGAGGGTACGACCGCTTCCTATGCGTTCGATCAGGCAAACGCGGACTTCGACAGACTCTACCGATGAATGCGAGAGACAGGAAGGCAGTCCTCACCCTCGTCCTCCTTGCGCTCGGGTTCATGTTCTTTCTGCTGCTCCTTGCCGGCGGATTGTGGCTGCTCCTGCGCGAGTCGGACAATGAGATGCCGTCGCCTGTGCCAGGCACGGAAGAACGACGCTTGCCCGAGGCAGAGACGCCGCAGCGAACCGAGGAGGAGCGTCGTGCGCTCGTCGACGAGGTGCGTCGGCTTGCCGCGCGCGGCGGCGCGAAGTTCGCCATCTATCTAGCCGATCCGGATGATGGAAATGCGCCGCTGATTACAGATGCAGATGAGATGCGTGCAGCGAGCATGATCAAGGTCTTCATTCTCGCCTGCGCCATGGAGAAGGTCAAGGCGGGAGATCTGCATCTCGACGACGTGCTGCGGCTTGAAGAGGCCGACAAGGTGGGCGGTGCCGGCGTGATCGCAGGCTATCGTGCGGGCACGGTGTTTTCCATAGAGGAACTTTTGCGTCAGATGATTGCCGAGAGCGACAACACAGCGACGAACATGATGATCGACCGCCTCGGTATGACGGAGATCAATGGCTATATGAGGGCGCATGGCTACGCTGCATCTCGACTGCAGCGCAAGATGATGGATGCGGCGGCCGTGAAAGAAGGGCGTGAGAACATTACGTCGGCGAAGGATCTTGGCATGTTCTTCTTGAGGCTCTATCGCTCGGAATGCGTGGGTGAGCCATACGACGGCAAGATGCGCGACATGCTCTTCGCGCAGACCGACCGCGAATGCTTTCCACAAGCCTTGCCCGGCGCACGCATCGCGCATAAGACGGGCGAGCTCGACCGCCTCTATGCAGACGGCGGCATCCTCTACGGCGAGGATGGACGCGCGATGATCCTCGTCCTTTTGGCAGACGATATAGAGAGGCGCGGCAGGGCGATCGAAATGATGCGCGAGATTGCGAGGCGCGTGATGCAGAAGTGAACGATATGAAGTTCTACGGCGACAGGAAATGGTACGATTCGCATATGGGAAGGTATGCGTCGCCGAATTTTTCCGATGAACTTTACTATGAAAGTCCAAGAAGTCAAGCCCAAAGGGCGCAGACCGATTGGCTAGGTTTCTGTAAGGTGTGAGGACATATGTACACTACGAGCATATCCTCGAAGAATACGAAGCCTATGCCGATCTCCTAAAACCCTACGTCTGCGACACCATCGCTCTCTTGAACGAAGAGCTTGATGCGGGCAAGAAGGTGCTCTTCGAGGGCGCACAGGCGACGATGCTCGACATCGACTACGGCA
>ERZ773197.563-NODE-563-length-29031-cov-13.071784_pt1 | contig 29031 bp, 29 predicted proteins | sample MGYA00580999_ERZ773197 | MGnify/ENA primary metagenome ERZ773197 (study PRJEB29015, sample SAMEA2738166) | human oral metagenome | biome: human oral; feature: human-associated habitat; material: saliva | place: China | collected 2185 ...
TGTTAAAAAAGTTTAGTGAAAAATTGTTATTTCTTAAAAAATGTGGTATAAAATATATTATAGATTGATTTATTTATAAAAATACTGGATAAATGAAAGAACATTAAGGGAGGAAAACATGGAAATAAATAAATCTCTAAGAATTTCATTAACAGAAAAATGTAATTACAGATGTTTCTTCTGTCATGAAGAAGGATTAGATATGAGCAAAAAAAGAATTCCTAAAACGAAGGAAGAAGTTTATGATTTGATTGAAATTGCTTTAGAAAATGGATACAATGATTTGACTTTTACTGGTGGTGAACCGTTGATAAAAAAGAAAGATATTCAATGGTATTTTAAGAAATTAGATGAGAAAAAGATGTATCCAGATATTACAATTTTTGATGGATGATGAATTGCTTGAGTGTGTATCAAGATATAAAGGGAATTTTAAATTTAATATATCGTTACATCCGTTAAATCCAGAAGATTATGAAAAAATTATTTGCTTAGCTGAGAATTTAAATTCAGAAAAAGTGATGGATGTTAGATTCAAAAAAGTGGTAGAAAATATACGAAAAGCTAAATTACGAAATTTGAATATAAAATTAAATTTTGTATTGTTGAAGGGGATAAATACAGGAAAAGATAAAATAAGAGAAATTTTAGAATTTGCATTACAAAATAATATAGATTATATTAAATTTTTGGAATTATTGGTAATTGAAGGGAAAGAAAAATTATATAAATATTTTACTGAAATAGAGCAGATTGAAGAAGTTTGGAAGGATGAATTAAAACTTCTGTCAAAAGATATTCCTAGAAGAAAATTGTATATGTATAAAGATAAGTTGAAAGTAGAATTACAAAAATGTACTTGTAGTTTTGGTTGTAGTAATTGTTTAAAAAATAGAGATGTGAATTTGACTGCTGAATTGAAATATTTTCCTTGTTTTATTTTATCAGATGAAAATTATGAAGTTAAAAGAGAGAATTTATTAGAAAAAGTTAAATTAGGAAATGAAAAAATAATGGGATTTGCTAAGAAGTACGGAGAAGACAGTCCACTACTGATAAAGAAAAGAAAGTTTATAGTAGAGAAAACAGAATTTTATTATAAAAGTAATTTAGATGTAAAAAATATTATTGAAATATTAAAAGAAAATGGTTACAGATTATATCAAACATTGGAAACAAAGGAAAGATATTATACTACTGAAAATGATTTTGAAATAAAAAAAATATATGTTCACTCTCATAATGATTCTAAATATACAGAAATTATCCAAAATTATTTTTTAGATAATAATACAAAAGGAATAAAAATAAGATATATAAATAGAGGAATATATAATAAACCGAAAGAAGTAAATAATTTAGAGGAGTATGAAAATAATTTGGAAAATGAAAGAAGTCGTTTTTTGGAAGAATTAAACTGGCACATAGACATTTATAGAAATCATAATGATGAAAAAATAAGCATTGGAATAGAAAAAAATAATAATCAGACATTTATATTGTCATTTCAAAATGAAATAAAATCAGAAGAAATCTTAAAAAAGGCAGCATTAAAGAAAGTAAGTAATTTACCGATTAAATACATTTTGAATAATAAAAATAAAAATTAAAGAAATTTCTAATAAGGAAGGGAAAATAAATGAATGGTGTAATTTTAGAACTTTCTGCGGTAGAAGATAAAATTATAGATAATAAAAAAATGTATAGTTTTGAGATTCATAAAAGAATGTCAGAAATACTGAAAATAGATAAGCGAGAGGAATTGAGAGTTTCAAATATTTTTGGTGAATTTTTTAATGAAAGCATAAAATTGGAAAAAGGAGAAAAATATAAGATTAGAGTAATTACTAAAACGCAAGAAATTTTTTTAAAATTACAAGATCAATTGTTTCAATTAGCTATAAATAAAGAAAATCTTGTAATAGGAGATGGAATTTTTCAGTTAGTTGGAATTGTAACCAAAAATGATACTTGGTGTGGCGAATATGATTTTGATAAAGAGATGAAAGCGTTAGATGTAGGAACATTGAGCTTTTATGAAAAAGTAAATTTAAAAATTGTTAATCCCATTTTAATAAAAGGAAAGTCAATTTTTGGATTTGAAAAAATATTAAAAATTATTTTGCAGAATGTGGAAGAAGATACAGATTTTAAAACACAGGAAATGGAAGAGAGCATTTTAAATTCAATTACAATAAAAAGAGAACTTTATAGAGAAAAAAGGGTAAATTTATTAAATGATGAGATAAAAAAAGTTTATTTAGGAGATATAGAGCTTGTGTTACAAGGATACTATGGGAAGATGCTTTTGATTTTTCTTCAGTATGTGAAATATGTTGGTGTTGGTGAATTTAGAGAGTATGGATTTGGAGAAATTATAAGCAGAAGTTAATCCCTAAACCTATTTAAAGTATAATTGATAAAAGATTAAAACATAAAAATTATTTAAAATAAAAATAATATTATTTTGAATTTTTTTTAAAATAAAATTTTTTTATTCTATTTTAAAAAAATATGGTATAATATTAGTACAAAATTATAAATTTTAAATTAAATTTGTAGGAGAAAAAAATGAAAAAATTAATTTTAGTCATTTTGACACTACTATCTCTAACTTCTTGCGTCACAGGCGGAATAAGTGTAGGAAGTAACGGAAAAATTCATGGAAATATAGGTGTCAGCACAGGTGGTCTGATTAATACCAGGATTGGTATTGGTACAGACGGAAAAATTCACGGTGGAGTCGGAATTGGATTTTAAAAAAATAAATTTATAAATTGAAAGGAGAAAAAATTATGAAAAAAATAATTTTAATGATTTTGTTGTTAGCTGCTCTAAGTTCTTGTCTAAGTGCGGGAATTGGAATTGGAACAAACGGAATTCATGGTGGTGTCGGAATCGGATTTTAAATTTTTAAGAAAAACATTTTAAGTAAAAAAGGAGAAAAAAATGGGAGAATTATTTTGGGCAATAGCAACTGCAGTATTTGCAATACTTGAAATTATTATACCAGGACTTGTGACAATTTGGTTATCCCTTGCAGCACTTGTTTTAACTGGATTATCTTTTTTTATGAGAAATCCTGTCGTCGAAGTCTTTATTTTCTCAGTTTTATCAGTAATTTTTGTAATTTTCACAAGACCTGTCTTAAAAAATTACATTGAAAAAAGCAAAAAAACAAATTTTAATTCCAAAATGATAGGAAATGAGATAAAAATCGAAGAAATTTTAAACTTAACAAATTCAAAAAAAGAGTATGAAGTTAAATTTAAAGGAGTCATTTGGAAAGGAATCAGCGAAGATGTCTTTAAAAAAGATGAAATTGCTAAAATAAAAGGTTTTGTTGGAAATAAAATTATTTTAGAAAAAATAAAGAAAGAAAAGTAAAATTAAAATAATATCAAATTTAGGAGGTTATCATGGGAGTTATATTATTACCATTAATCATTATTTTACTTGCTTTTTTTGCAGTTTTAGTGCTAAAAGCAATAAGAATTGTGCCAGAATCAAAAGTTTACATTATAGAAAAACTGGGGAAATATTATCAATCATTAGATTCTGGATTAAGTTTTATAAATCCTTTTTTTGACAAAGTGGCAAGAGTTGTCTCGTTAAAAGAACAAGTTGTGGATTTTCCCCCACAGCCAGTAATCACAAAAGATAACGCCACAATGCAAATTGACACAGTCGTATATTTTCAGATAACAGACCCAAAACTATATACTTACGGAGTTGAACGACCAATTTCAGCAATTGAAAATTTGACTGCAACAACTCTAAGAAATATTATTGGGGATATGACAGTCGACCAGACTTTGACTTCAAGAGATGTCATTAACACAAAAATGCGAAAAGAATTGGACGATGCGACAGATCCTTGGGGAATAAAAGTAAACAGAGTTGAGCTAAAAAGTATTTTACCACCTGCAGACATAAGAGTTGCGATGGAAAAAGAAATGAAAGCTGAAAGAGAAAAAAGAGCAAATATTTTGGAAGCACAGGCAAAAAGAGAAGCGGCTATTTTAGTTGCAGAAGGAGAAAAACAGGCAGCCATTTTAAGAGCAGAAGCAAAAAAAGAACAGCAGATTAAAGAAGCTGAAGGGGAAGCAGAAGCAATCTTATCAGTTCAAAAAGCAAAAGCAGAAGCTCTAAGAGTTTTAAACGAAGCTGCTCCGAACGACAAAGTGCTATCTTTAAGAGGACTAGAAGCATTTGAAAAAGCGGCAGATGGAAGAGCCACAAAAATTATTATCCCAAGCAATATGCAAAATTTGGCAAACCTTGCGACTGTATTTTCTGAACTGACAAAAAAAGATGAAATTACAAATAAATAAACTTTAAAATAAAAAAATTAAAGAAATTTTTAGTTTTGACAAAAGATTTATAAAAAAAATTTCGTTGATAAAACTTTTGATATGTGATAAAATAAAATAAAAAATAAATAAATATTGGAGGAAAGATTAATGAGAAAAGTAATTGTAGCAGGAAACTGGAAAATGAATAAAACTGCAAAAGAAGCAGGAGAATTTTTCGCAGAATTCAAACCATTAGTAAAAGATGTTAAAAATGCAGGAATTATAATTGGTGCACCTTTTACAGCATTAGAAACAGCTGTTAGAGAAACTAAAGGAACAAACATTAAAATCGCAGCTGAAAATATGAATGCTAAAGAAAGCGGAGCTTATACAGGAGAAGTTTCACCTTTGATGTTAAAAGATTTAGGTGTCGAATATGTAATTTTAGGACATTCTGAAAGAAGAGAATATTACGGAGAAACTAACGAAATCATTAACGAAAAAGTAAAATCTGCATTAGCACACGATTTAAAACCAATTTTATGTATCGGTGAAAAATTGGAAGAAAGAGAAGCAAATACAACTGAAGATGTAGTTAAAAGTCAAATTATCGGTGGATTAAAAGATGTAACTGCTGACCAAATGGCAAATGTAATTTTAGCATACGAACCAGTTTGGGCAATCGGAACAGGAAAAACTGCAACTCCTGCACAAGCTCAAGAAGTTCACGCATTTATAAGAAGCCTATTGACAGATTTATTTGGTGCACAAGTTGCTGAAAATGTAACAGTTCAATATGGTGGATCAATGAATGACGGAAATGCCGCTGAATTAATCGCTCAAAAAGATATCGACGGTGGATTAGTTGGTGGAGCAAGTCTAGTTCCTGCAAAATTCACAGTAATAGTAAAAGCTGGAGACGCAGTAACTAAATAGTTATTTTCTCAGTCTTTGCACAATTTAGGAGGACTTAATGTTAGAAAATTTATTAATCGTAGCTTTAGTAATACTATCAATCATTATGATAAGCGTAATCTTATTGCAACCTGACAGAAGCCAAGGTTTAGCAAAAAGTGCAGCAAATATCTTAGATGAAGAAAAAGAAGGAATTGAAAAATTTACTGAAGTTATTGCAACATTATTTTTGGTTGTTGCAATATTATTTCAAATAGTGAGATAAATTTAAAGAGAGAATTAATAATTCTCTCTTTTTTTATTTTAAATTTTTAAATAAAAAAACTATCTTAAAAAACAAAAAAATTTTTCAAGATAGTTATTTAACAACATTTTTAACTATTATTGAGAAACTACATTTGTTGCTTGAGGTCCTTTTGGTCCTTCTTCTACATCAAAACTTACTTCTTCACCTTCGTTAACTGTTTTGAATCCTTCTTTATTAATTTTTGAGAAATGTAAGAAATAATCATTTCCATCTTCTCCTGAAATAAATCCAAATCCTTTTTTGTCGTTAAACCATTTTACTTTACCTAACAAAGTATTACCTCCTAAAAATTTACACCTCAAACAACTTGTTACAAATATTAATTTTGTTACATTTTACTTGCTTTTGGTTATCTACAAATAGTATAGCACATTTTTTAAAAAAAGAACAGTTTTTTTTCAAATTTATTTAAAACTTTTTTTATTTTTTTAAATATTCTAAAAGTGAATTATATCTTTTTCTAGCTTCATTGTAGCCAATTTTGTAAACTTCTTCAAGTTTTTCCCTATTTTTTTCAATTCTTCCCAATGTAAGTGGAACTTGCGGCTGAATTATAAAAATTTCTCCTCTTTTCTCTAAATCATAAATATATTCCAAAGTTTTGTTGTATCTTGTATATCTTGTTTTCATAAGTTCCACAAATTTTGGATATTTTCTATATTTTACTTTCGAGATTGCACCTAACTTACTTTGAGTTTTTCTATAATTTTTATCTCTTGTAAGTACAACTATATTTTTTTTATTTCCTTTTTTTATTGAATATTTTAGTGGTATCGAGTCCGCAACTCCGCCATCTAAATATTTTTTACCTCCTAATATTACCATTTTTGACAAAAATGGAAGTGAAGCCGAAGCTCTCAAAATATCAATATCTGCAACTGTATCTTTAATTTCAGGATATTCTGGCAATCCAGTTTCACAGTTTGTTATAACCGCCTGAAATTTTATTGGACTTTTTTTAAATGTTTCATTGTCAAAAGGATTGTATTTTTCTGGTATGTCGTGATAAGAATACTGCGTTTCAAAATAGTTTCCAGTTTTAATTAAATTATAGAAACTTCCATACTCTCTTTTTTGAATATGATCCGCAATTGCTTCAAATCCTCTTTTTTCTTGCTTAGACAAATAATTAACTCCAAGCAGTGCTCCTGCCGACACTCCAATGCAATTGTCAACTTCCACATTTTTTTCTAAAAATAAATCTAAAACTCCAGCAGTAAAAATTCCTCTCATTCCTCCACCTTCAAGAACTAGTCCGATATTTTCTTTTTTTGCTTTTGCATTTTCCATATAAATTTCCCCTTTTCTAAACTTATTATTTTTTATTATATCACTTTTTTTATAATAAAAAAACAGAAAAAATTAATTTCTCAACTTTTTCTATTTTCTATTTTTATTTACAAAACTGTGGAAAATCTTCTTTCAAAGCACTATAAAGTCTATCTAACGCTTCTCTTATAACCCAAGTTGGTGCAGCTAAATTTATTCTCTCAAACCCACTTCCATCTTTTCCAAAAGTATATCCTTCGCTAAAATAAAGTTTTGCCTTTTCATTCATAAACTTTTTCAATTCTTCATTTGTAAGTCCCAAGTTTCTAAAATCTAACCATTGAAGGTAAGTTCCTTCGATTAACGGTGCACTTAAATTTACAAAATTTTGAATAAAAAAATCGTGAACTAATTTTTGATTTTTGTCAATTAATAAAATAAGTTCATCAAGCCACTTTTCACTTTTATTATATGCCAATTCACAAGCTTTGTAACCTAGAGCAGCAAATACATGAGAACTTGACTTGTCTTGTTCAATTTCAAATTTCTTTCGCAATTTTTTATTTTTTATGATAATATTTGAAATTCCGACTCCTGCTAAATTAAAACTTTTTGTGGGAGCAGTACAAGTTATTGTAATTTCTGATAATTCATCTGACAAAGTCTGAAAAACTGTATGTTTATAATTTGGCATTATTAAATCAGAATGAATTTCATCAGAAATAATTATTAAGTTATTTTTTAAAGAAATTTCTCCAATTTTTTCCAGTTCTTCTCTTTTCCAAACACGACCCAATGGATTATGTGGACTGCAAAATATCAATAGTTTATTTTTTTCATCACTCGCAAGTTTTTCAAATTTTTCAAAATCAATTTCATAATAATTATTTTTGTTTTTTAACATTTCACATTCTACAATTTTTCTATTATTATTTTTTATAGAATTATAGAATGGATAATAAACTGGCGAAAAGACAATAATTCCATCATTTTCTTCTGTAAACGCTCTCACACAGTCATAAATTGCTGAAACTACGCCGTTTGAACAAACAATCCATTCTTTTTTCACTTCAAAGTTATGTCTTCTGTCAAGCCAATTAATTACAGCCGAATAATAATTTTCATAAGGTCCTGTATACCCTAAAATTGCAGTGTCTAAATGGTTTTTCAATCCATCAATTATTTCTGGTGCAATTTTTAACTCCATATCTGCAACAGACAATGGAACAATGCTGTCGTCAATATTTGGATCAACTTTATACATCTGATCCCATTTATATGATCCTTGTCCTTTTTTACTTATTATTGTTTTAAAATCATATTTTTTACTCATAATTTCACCATCCAAAAATTTATTTTTGTAAAAAAATGATAACACATTTTATTTTTACAGTCAAATACTTAATTTATTTATTTATTTAAGTATTTACTAAAAAAATAAAATTTTGTAATTTAAAAATATTTTTTTATTTTATTTAGAATAAAATAAAGGTATTTATAATTTTTCAAAAATATAGTATAATATATGGGTAAAAATTTTATAAAAAGGAAGTTTTAAAATGATATATTTAGATAATGCAGCGAGTACAAAACCAAGAAAAGAAGTTGTTGACGCAATGGTTTTAGCAATGGAAGAAAATTATGCAAATGCCGATGCAATTCACGATTTTGGACATAAAATTTTGCTTAAAATTAAAAATGCTAAAAAAACGGTTGGAAAATATTTAGGAGTTAATCCTGAAAGAATTTTTTTCACTTCTGGAGGAGGAGAAGGAAATAATATCATTTTGCAAGGAATCATTAATGCAAATTCAAAATTAAAAAAGCATTTGATTACGACTAAAATCGAGCATCCATCAGTTTACGAAGTTTTTCGTCACTACGAAGAAAATGGATTTAGAGTTGATTACTTAGATGTTGACAAAAATGGATTTATAGACTTGGATTCGCTTTCTGAATTGATCTGCGAAGATACTGTTGTTGTGTCAATTGGTGCTGTAAATAGTGAAACTGGGACTATTCAAGATTTGGAAAAGATTTCTGAGATTATAAAAGAAAAAAATAAAAATACTTATTTTCACACGGATTTTGTGCAAGGATTTGGACTTCCGAATATAAATTTTAGTAAAATTAAAGTTGATGCTCTAACTGTAAGTGGTCACAAAATTTATGCTCCAAAAGGAATTGGTGCTATTTATGTTGGAGAAAATGTAAAAATTGACGACATAATTTTTGGCTCAAATAGTGCAAACGGCGTTATTAAACGAACTTTGCCGACTGAATTAATTTTGGCTTTTTCAAAAGCAGTTGAAATTCTTTCAAAAGAAGATGAAAAAGAAGCGATTCATTCTCAAAATTTTAAGATTAATCTTGCTAAAAAATTGTCAGAAGAAATTGAAAATATAAAAATAAATTCACTTTTGACAGAAAAATCAAGTCCAAAAATTTTGAATATTTCGTTTAATGGGACAAAAGGTGAAGTTTTGACACATTTTTTGGGAATGTATGATATTTTTGTCTCAACTGGATCAGCTTGTTCTTCAAAAAAAGGAAATAGCAGAATTCTTGCTGCGATGGGACTTAGTCAATCTGAATTGGACGGAGCGATAAGATTTAGCTTTTCTAATGAAAATAAACTGGAAGAAATTGAAGAAATTGTGAAAAGAGTTAAAGAAAGTGTTGCTAGAATTAGAAAGATGAGATAACAAAATAATAATTAAAAAATAAAAATAAAAATAAAGAAAGAAGAGTGATTTTATGAAAAAAATGTTTTTAACTTCATCATTTGGATATGTAGAAAAATTATTTAAAAATTTTTTAGAAAATGACTTAGGACTTGAAAATAAGCTGAAAGGAAAAACTGTGGCTCTGATTCCAACTGCGGCATTAGTGGAAAATATTGACATTCATATAAAAATAGCGATGGAAATTTATGAAAGTCTTGGAATGAATATAACACTTTTGGAACTTACCGAAGTGAGCGAAACAAAAGCCAAAGATTTGATAAACGACTCTGATATTTTGCACATTTCAGGCGGGAATACATTCTTTTTGATGCAAGAAATTCAAAAGAAAAATTTATCAGATTTTATTATAAAAAAAGTTGAAAATGGACTAATCTATGTGGGTGAATCTGCGGGAAGCGCCATCACAAGTCCAGATATTGAATATGTTTCAGAATGTGACGATAAATCTTTAGCAACAGAATTAAAAGATACTAAAGGTCTTAATTTATTGCCATTTTATCCAGTTCCACACTACCAAAGCGAACCTTACAAAGAAAGTTGCGATAGATTAGTCCAGAAATATAAAGACAAAATCCATTTAGTTCCGTTTAACAACATTCAAGCTATAACTGTTGAAGACAACGACTACAACTTAGTTACGCTTCAACAAATTTAAAAAAATAAAAAAATAAAAATTAAGAATTGAGAATTGAGAATTAAAGAATCAAAGAATTAAAAAATAAAAAAATTAAAGAAAGGGAAAAAATAAAAAATGGAAAAATATACGGACAAAAGTTTGCTTAACGCAATAGGTCTTTCTTATGGCGAACTTTCGCTAAAAGGTAAAAATCGGGGACAATTTGAGCAAAAATTGAGAAATAGAATAAATAGAAACTTAAAAGGATTTGACTTTAAATTAATTGAAGATTTATCTAAATTATATGTTTTGATTGATCCAAAAGATTTGGAAAAAATCACAGAAAAACTAAAAAAAGTTTTTGGAATTGTTGGAATAAATCAGTCGAGCAAAGTTTCGCAAGAAGATGAAAAAATTAAAGAAAAAGTTTTGGAATTTGCAAATTATGCGTATGAAAAAGGAGCCAGAACTTTTAAAATTTCTGTCAACAGAAGCAATAAGGGATTTCCCATTAATTCTATGGACTACGCTAAAGAAGTCGGAGCTTTTGTGTTAATTAACAGTCCTTTTGAAAAAGTTAAGATGAAAGATCCTGATGTTATGATATACATTGATATAAGAAAAGAAGTTTATATTTATACAACTAGAATCAAAACTTACGGCGGACTTCCGCTTGGATCGACTGGAAAAGGGTTAGTTTTGCTTTCTGGAGGAATTGATAGTCCAGTTGCTTCATTTATGATGGCGAAAAGAGGAATGAGAATAAACTTTGTGACATTTAACAGCTTTCCTTTTACAAGTAAGCAGGCACTTGAAAAAATTAAGGAATTAACCGATATTTTGACTGATTATACTGGAAAATCAAGACTTTATACGATTAATATTTTGAAATTACAAGAAGAAATTAACAGCAAAACTAGAAAAGAATATGCGACTATTTTGACAAGAAGAGTTATGATGAGACTTAGCGAAAGACTTGCAAATACAATGCAATATCAAGCGCTAATTACAGGAGAAAGTTTAGGTCAAGTTGCTTCTCAAACATTGGGAGGACTTACTTGCACAAATGCCTGTATGGAAAAACTTCCTGTCTTTAGACCGCTTATCGGGATGGATAAGACTGAAATTATAGATATTGCAAAGGAAATTGGAACTTATGAGAAGTCAATTGAGCCGCACGAAGATTCTTGCGTAATTTTTGCTCCAAAACATCCTGTTACAAATCCAAAATTGGAAGATATACTAGAAGAAGAAGCAAAAATTGAAAATTACGACGAATTAATGGACGAAATTTTTAATGAAAAAGAATATTTTAATTTTGGATAAATTAAGAAAAATGGAGAAAAATGGAGATGAATTTAGAAAGTACAAAAAAAAGTTTTAATGATTTAAAAAGAATGATTTATTTAATTTACAAAAATTACAGGGATGGAGAAACTCAAATACTTGCGATTTCACTGACTTATTATTCTCTTTTGGCAGTTTTTCCGTTCGTGGCACTAATTCTTGGTATTACCAGAGGATTTGGATTTGACAAAATATTTATAAAAAAAATGTTTGAGCTGTTACCAAACAGTTCGATTATAAAATCTATTTTAAGCGTTGCACAAAGGCTACTTGCTTCCACCGAAGGAAATTTGCTGGCTGGAATTGGAATTATTGTTTTAATCTATTCTGTTGTAAAAGTTTTGATTATGCTAGAAAATTCGTTTAACAAAATTTGGAGAATAAATAAAAAGCGTTCACTTCCCAGAAGAATTGTCGATTATGTTGCAATTATATTTTTAGGACCAATATTTTTTGTGGCGTTGTCAGCATTAAATTCTTTTGTAATTGAGGAGCTTATTCATTATTTTTCAAAGCAATCAGTTTTTATTGATTTATTTATAGCAATTTCAGGTCCATTAACTTATATAATTTTATTTTCTTTTATATTTTATTTGATTCCAAATACAAATGTAAAAATAAAACCTGCGTTAATTGCTGGATTTATCACAACAATTTTGACTTTTTGCTGGAAACTGCTATTTTTACTGCTTCAATCAATTATTACAAGCTATAATATAATTTATGGAAGTTTAGCGTTAATCCCTATTTTTTTGATTTTTATTCAATATATTTGGGTTACAATTTTACTTGGTGCACAAATTGCTTTTTCAATTCAAACTTCGGACAAATTTTTGTATAAAGAAGAGATTGAAATGCCAATTAAGATTAAAAGGGAAGCTGGAATGCTTATTTTATCGCTAATTATCAAAAATTTTGCACAAAAAAAAGAACCTTTTACTTTTCAAAAATTATCGGATCGACTTGGAATGGATGTGCTTTTTGTCAAAGATATTTTGTCCGATTTAGAAAAAATGGGATTTGTAAACGAAGTATTTTCAGGAAAAAATTCAGAATCAATTTATCAAATTGCCTACAATCCTGAAGCTATCACGATAAATGAATTTATGAAAGAGTTTGACACAAAAAATATTGAATATTATGCTGATGTATTCAAAAACTTGAATAGAGAAGACAAGAGAATTCTTGAGAAAATTCAGCAAAAATTGGCATTTAGAAAAATTGAAAAAAGAGATATTTTTGATATACAATTTCCTGAAAATGTCAAAAGTTATAATAAGCAAGGAATACCAACTTTCTTAGACGAACGACCAAAGAGAACTGAAAAACTTGGAACAATTGTAAAAAAAGAAGATGAAAATTTGGAAGAAGATAACGCAGAAAATAAAAATGAAAATGAAAATAAAAAAAATGAGAATGAAAATGAAAGAGAAAGAGAAAGAGAAAAGAAAAAAACAGAGAAAGAAAAAGATAAAAATTCAGATTCTCATGATAACAATGATGATTCAGAAAATGACAAAAAAAATAATGACGACGGCAACAATGACGACAATTCACCAAAAATAAAATATGAAAATGGAAAATGGAAATTTTTATAAAAAATTAGGAGTGTAATTATGAAAAAAACTGGTATAATATTTGGAAAATTTTATCCAATTCATATGGGACATGTTGACTTTATTCAAAAAGCCAGCGGCTTAATTGACGAGCTTTATGTTGTCGTCTGCAGCGATGATATCCGTGACAAAGACCTATTTAAAAAATCTAAAATGAAAAAGATGCCGACTATAAAAGATAGATTAAATTTTGTGGAAAGTATTTTTAAATATCAAAATAATATAAAAATTATTCATTTGGCTGAAGATGGTATTCCATTTTATCCAAATGGATGGAAACTTTGGAGTGAGAGAGTTTTTGAAACTTTATTAAAAAATAATATAAAAGTTGATGTAATTTTTTCAAATGAACCGCAAGATGTTGAAAATTACAAGAATAATTTTTTAACTCTTCCAAATTCTGAAAAAGTTTTTAGTAAAAATTTGAAAATTCAAACAATTGATATAAATCGTGACAATTTTCCAATAAGCGCAACTGAAGTGAGAAATTCTCCATATCATAACTGGGATTTTATGCCAAAACCTGTACAGGAATTTTTTGCAGTAAAAGTGGCAATTATAGGAACTCCACACTCAGGAAAAACAACTTTAGTTCACAAATTGTCAAATTGTTATAACACAAATTTTGTGGAAGATTACAAAAAAAAATATTCCCAAAAAAATAATTTAAAAAACTTAGAAGAAAAAGACTTTCAACATATTGCTCAAAAACACCAAGAAAAAATTTCAAAATCCATAAAAAATTCTAATAAATTAATTTTTATTGATACTGAATTTTGTTCACTTCAAGCTAATTTACTGGAATTGGATAAAAAAGAAAATAATGTTATTAACAATCTTATAAAAAAAGAAGATTTTGATTTAATTTTTTATATTGAAAACGAGAAAAAAACTCCTAAAATAAAAGAATTTGATGAAAATTTAAAAGAAATTTTAGCAAAAAATAATAAAAAAATGATAAATTTAAAATTAAAAAATAATAATTTTACAGAAATTTACAATTTATCCCTTGATTATATAAATAAACTGATTGAATAATTTAATGTAAATTTTATTAATATTATGTAGGAAAATTCTTTAAAATATGGTATAACTACTTGTGAATAAATTTTTATTATTCATATAAAAAAATTATTTTTAGAAAGGAATGAAAAATTAATGAATGCTGCGTCGATTAACTACCAACAGATGATATTCGGATTTTTAGGTGGACTTGGATTATTTCTATTTTATATGAAATATATGGGAGACGGACTTCAAATGGCAGCTGGAGACAAACTTCGATATATTTTGGATAAATATACAACTTCGCCTTTTTTAGGAGTCTTAGTTGGAATTTTAATAACAGCTCTTATTCAATCCAGTTCAGGAACGACAGTAATTACAATAGGACTTGTCGGAGCGGGATTACTGACACTTCGTCAAGCTATAGGAATTGTAATGGGAGCTAATATTGGTACAACAATTACAACATTTATCATTGGATTTAATATATCTCATTATGCACTTCCAATTATATTTATAGGTTCTTTATGTCTATTTTTCTTTAAAAATCAGACTATGAATAACGCTGGGAGAATTTTATTTGGATTTGGTGGAATATTTTTTGCACTGAGTTTAATGTCAGATGCGATGGCTCCACTTAGATATCTTCCCGCTTTTAAAACTTTGACTACAAGTTTAGGAAAAAATCCATTTTTGGGAGTATTTTTAGGAACAGGAATGACCATGGCAGTTCAAGCGTCAAGTGCCACAATAAGTATTATTCAAAATATTTATCAAGAAGGACTTATGCCATTAAAATCTTTGCTTCCAGTACTTTTTGGAGATAATATCGGGACTACAATAACAGCTATCTTAGCTTCAATAGGAGCTAATACATCGGCAAAAAGACTTGCATTATCTCATACATTATTCAATATGATTGGGACTATAATATTTATGATTTTTTTAATTCCTTTTACAATGTATGTGACTAAAATGCAGCAAGTTTTTCATTTAAATCCAAAAGTTACAATTGCGTTTGCTCACGCTTCCTTTAATATTGCTACAACTATACTTTTATTTCCATTTATAAAAGTTTTAGAATATATAGTTGTTAAAGTAATAAAAGAAAAAGATGAAGACAAAGCAGAAGAATTTAAGCCAAGATATTTAGATATTGCTTTATTAAATGCACCTTCTATTGCAATTGGACAAGTTAAGCAGGAAATGTTAATTATGGTTTCAATGGCTCTTGAAAATTTAAAAGAATCAGTTGAGTTCTTTCATTCACACAATGAAAAATTAGCTAAAAATGTTGAACTTTCTGAAGATAACATAAATAGCATGGATCAGGAAATCACAAAATATTTAACAATGTTATCACAAGGAACTTTTACTGAAAAAGAGGGAGAAGAAATAAGCATCTACCTAGATATGTGTCGAGATGTTGAGAGAATCGGTGATCACGCTTTTGGAATAGTTAAAGATGTACAATATGAAATCAAAAAAGAACTTGTCTTTTCTGAAGTAGCACATAATGAAGTGAGCAAACTTCTTGAAATCACTGTAAAATTAATAGAAACAGCAATTGAAGCATTAAAAGAAAATGACAATGAAAAAGCTTTTTCTGTAATTGATTTACACAATGAATTATATAGAAAAGAAAAAGAAGTAAGAAAAGCTCACATAAAAAGGGTAAGTAAACAGGAATGTGATGTAAAAGCTGGACTTTACTACATAGATGTAATTTCTCACTTCACAAGAGTTGGAGATCATGGAAGAAATTTAGTTGAAAAAATGATTGAAAACAAAGCTAGTAAATAAAAATATAAAAAATAAAAACTGCCTTACTTTCATAAATAAGACAGTTTTTTTATTTTATTTATTGTAATACAAATATCAACTGTTTTCCACCATTTCCATATAATCCTAATTTATTATTTTTTACTTTATAAGTGTAAGTTCCGTCCGATAAACTATCACTTTTTTGATTAAATGATAAATTTTTCTTTTCTACACTTGTCCCATTTTCACCTTCAACTGTATAAACCACTTTATATTGTGTTCCCTGTCTTTCAAAAGTGACTACTCTATCATCAAGTGAAAATTGATGTCCCAAAACGCCGTCTACATGTTTTAATGTCGGACTATTTTTTGCTTGAGGATTTGGAGTTTGTTGACCTCCACCTTGCGTCTGAGATTGAACTTGAGGTTGAGATTGAGATTGAGGTTGATCAGCATTTTCACTTTGACCATTTTGTGGCTGCAATGCTGTCTTAGTTGGATTTGTTGTATCCAAAGTTTGAGTTTGCTGTGATTGCTGTTGTCCGCTTGTTGCATCAGATGTGCTGCTGCTATTTTCATCGCTTGATTGAGATTGTGAAATATTTTCTTCAGGTTTTTCCACATTTGCTGGATCAGATTCTTTATTACAGCTAATTGCTAAAACTGATAAAATCCCAATTAAAAAGCATATTTTAAAAAAACTTTTTTTCATAAACTTTTTTCACTTCCTTTTTTGTTTTATTTTACTTTATTTATTTTATTTTTTACTCTTTATTTTTTAATCTTTAATTTTTTCGATTGTTTAATTTTTCATTTATTTTTTTGTTTCTACATATTTTATATTTTTTGAAATACTTTCAGGAATTTTTATTCCCAATAATTCCATATTTTGTTTATTTACTTCAATTTTTAAATCTTTTACATTTTCAATCGGAATTTCATTTGGTTTTTTCTCACCTTTTAATATTTGAGCAGCTATTTCTCCAGAACGGTAACCTATATCATAATCAGTTGTTCCTTGTGAAATAAATCCTCCAGCATTCGAATAAATATTATTTGTCCCAAAAATTGGTTTTTTCTCTTTGTTAAAAATGTCCAATATTGCTGAAATATATGAAGCGACTGTATTATCTTGAATTGCATACAATAAGTCAGCTTGTTTTACCACAAGATTAGCTGCCGACACAAGTTCAGTTCCATTAGTTACAGATTTGTCAACTACATTAAATCCATATTTTGGTGCTAATTTTTTCAAATTATTTACTTCAGAAACAGAATTTTGTTCAGATGAATTATAAATTATTCCTATGTTTTTAGCTTTTGGTAATAATTCTTTCATCAATTTCAAATTTTCTTCAACTGGAGCTGCTCCACTTGTTCCAGTAACATTTGATATTCCCACTAATCCTGCACTTTTTGGATCTGTCACAGAAGCAAAGACAACAGGGATATTTTTATCCACTTGATTTTTTGCTGCTTGAGCTGTCGGTGTAGTTATTGCATAAACTAAATCTTTTTTGTCTGATGAAAATTGCTGCATTATTAAAGTTTGATTACTCATTTCATTATTTGCAATTTTATCATCGTAATCCGCTTTTATACCTGCTTTGGCAAGTGCATCCTTAAATCCTTGTTTTGCCGCATTCAACGCTGGATGATCAACAATTTGTGACACTCCTATTCTATAAACTTTCTCATTTTTTTCAGCTTGTGAATTAGTAGAATTGCTAGAATTATTACTTTTATTTCCACAAGCTAAAATCATTCCTCCCAGCATACCGAATAACAGCACACCTCTCATAATTTTTTTCATCTGATTTTCCTCCTAAAATAAATTTTATTTTTTTAACACTTATATTTTACCATATTTTATTAAAAATAAAAAATTTTTTTAATAAAAAAAAACTGACTCTCGCCAGTGTAAAAATCGATAATTTTAATTTAAAAAAAATAGGAGTTTTTAAACTCCTGTAATTATTCAGCTTCTGTTGTTGTTTCGTCAGCTTTTAACACTTGTCTACCTCTGTATACTCCTGTTTCTAAATTTAATCTGTGAGGTCTTCTCACTGTTCCGTCAGCTTCTACTACGATGTTTGGAGCTGTAATTGCGTCATGTGCTCTTCTCATATTTCTTTTAGCTTTGGAAGTTCTTTTCTTAGGTACTGCCATTATTTATCGACTCCTTTCCGTATTTTTATCATTTTATTTATAGATAATTTACTAAAAAATTTTTTTATTTTGACAAATTTGCCGCCTTTAAATTTTTTAGTTTTTATCATATTAAAAAAACTTTCTAAATTTTTACAGTAATTCATTATACCATATATTGATATATTTTGCAACTTGCCAAATGCGAAAATTTTTATTTTAACATCAAAAAATTACTCGTAGCTATCGGCAATTTCTTGCAAATTTTCTTCTCCGTTTAAATATGCCTTTATAATATGCTTACAAGCTAAATATCTGTTTTCATAGCTATTTGATTTCACAGTCACATATGAAATATTGTACTCTTTGTACAAGGTTTTTAATAGTTTTTGAAATTTTTCTCTTCTGTCGTCATCTCCAATTGAACGAAGTCCATCATTTACCCATTTTACATTATTTTCCAAAAGTATCGTAAGATCAAATCTATAATTTTGCACAAATTCTCTGACAATTGGATTATCCCTTTTTTCATAAGTCAAGCAAAATGCTAAAGTTGTGATGTAATCCGTATCAATCAGTGCAAATTTATTCGCATTTCTTGCAGCATACAAGACATTTGACTGATGTCCAAAAACTATCTTTTCATAATCCGAATATTGCAAAGCATCTTCATCTCCACCCAATTTTTCAAAAACATACTCTCGTCCATATTCCCAAGCAGAACTTGTATTAAACACATTGGCAAGTTTGTCTATCATAATGCTTTTTCCGCTACTCTCACCGCCACATATGGTTATAATGGGGATTAAATGCTCTCTTACTTCTCGAGGTAAATAATTCCAATATTTACTTGGATTTTCTCTGATTTCGTGAGAATTTACATTATATTCATTGTAATTTTCATCAATTGATTTCGTCTGTGAGCCAAAATACTTTAAATAATATTTTTTATCATCCTTGTGATTACTTATGAAAATTACATCATTTTCCCAATCCAAATTTTTTTTATTTTTTTTGTTCTCTTCATTTTCTCTTTTTTCAATTTCTTTTTTCAATAATTTTGACCACTTTTCCCAGCCATCTGGATACGGTGGACAATCGTTTTCGTTAAACAAAAAAGAAACTATATTAGGCTGATTTTTAAATGTCTGTTTTACAAAACGAAGTCTGTCCTTTGGTGTTATTTCTTTCACAAACCTAGAATTTGAAGTAATAAGATCATCTCCATCACTCGAATATGAAACGACTACATATACCTTTTCCACAATTCCACTAGCTCTTTGAATCAAATTTACATGTCCTATGTGAAGTGGAAAAAATTTCCCTACGACAATTCCTATTTTTTTCATTTTTCTTTATTTTTTCCTTTCTTAGAATTTCTTAAATTTCTTAAATTTTTTTATTTTATTTTTTATTTTCGTTTAAATATTTATTATTTATATACAAAAACTTCTACATACCAAAAAAAGCATATAGAAGTTTTTTATCTTTATTTCTATTTCTATTTTTATTTTATATCTTTTACTAATTTTGCAAGAATTCCATTTAAAAAATCCTTTGTATCATTGTAAGAATATTTTTTCGCAATTTCTAAAACTTCGTTTATTGCAATTTCATATCCCACTTTTTTTATAAGAATTTCGTAAAAAGAGATTTTTAATAGTACCTTTTCTATTGTTCCCAGTCTTTCGTAAGTCCAACCGTCAAGTATATTTTTTATTTTTTCTATTAAAATTTCTTCATTTTCAATAATTTCAGTTACATAACTTTTTAAAAAATCAATTTGGTCTTCTTTTGTAATTTTTTCTTCTTCAATAACTTCTTCAATTCTTTTCTGAATATTGTTATCAATTAGTTCATGTTCAAAAAGAAGTTTAAATATTTCTTCTCTAATTTTTCTTCTTGTCATCAAATTTCCCTTCCTAAAATCTTCAAAATACTCGAACTCCCATAGAAAAAATCCCGTGGTTCTCAATAAATTTACTGAGCTATCCCCATTGTTCTTACGGTTCTTACATTATTTTTTAGATAATATTTCCAATTATTCTTGCAATTTTATTTTTTAAGTTACTCTGTTTTTTCGCTTGTTTCAGAATTTTTCTCGTTTTCAGTTTCTTTTTTTTGTTCCCGATTTTTATCTGTATTTTCAGAAAAATCCACAGCTTTTTTTTCTGTTATTGTTTCACTTAAAACTTTTCTCAATTTTATTTTACTTTTTTTTACTGTAATTCCAGTTGAATGAAAAACATAATCGGTTAATTCATTTTGAATATTCGAAAGTTTGTCGTTTAAATCTTCCACATTGTATGTATCCACACTTGCTTCAATAACAACCGCTTTCCCTTTTGAATATGATCTCACTTTTGAGCTTTTTATAATTTCTTTTGTCTTTAAAAATTCTTTAGTAGTTTCATTTATTGTTTTTATCGATACTTCGATTTCGCCATTTTTATTTCTCACTTTTTTATTTTGAGAATATTTAGTAAGTTTGTTGACATATGAAAGTAAAAATAATACTAAATAAATTATTGCAACTACTCCAACTAAAATTTTAACATTAAAATCACTCAAATCAATTGCATTATCCAACTGATCCAAATATGTTGTCTTAAATAAAATATCTGAAATACTAGAAAAGGCAATTCCGATAAATCCCAATATTACTGATAATTTTGCTAAAAATCCTAATATAGCTGTCATTTATCCACACCTATTCCTCTGTTTTTTCTGCCACTACTACTTCATCTTTTTTATCATCTTCAACAATTTTTTGAATGTATACATTCACTTCCTGAACTTTTAGTCCAGTTGTTTCTGTAATTGCTTTTACCACTTTTGTTTGAATTTCTCCAGCAAGAGCAGGTAATGGATAACCCATTTTAGCTACGATATACAAGTCGATTGTGCATTCAGTTTCTCCAACTTCTACATCAATTCCTTTTCCTCCAGAAGATACGCTTTGGAAAAATTTGATTATTTCATTTTTTGATTTTCCACCAACTAAGCTGCTTACTCCTTCAATTTCTGAAACTACTAATTCTGCAATTGTTGCAACAACTTCCTGAGATATATTTACATTTCCTAATTCGTTCATTTTGATTCCTCCTAAATTTAAAATTAAATATTTAATTTTTTCAAACAATTTATCCCATTTTTAAAAAATAGGAAAACTTGCTTTTATTAATAAAATTATACCACAATTTTTTATTTTTTCCATCTTTTTTTAACAAATTTTTTTATTTTCCCAAAACTTCGCTAAAATAAGTTTCGATAAAGTTTGTATAAAATTTTCCTTCTCTAAACGCCTTGTTTTCAAAAACTTTTAAATGGAATGGAATTGTTGTGTCAATTCCTTCTACTATAAATTCTCTTAGCGCTCTTTCCATTCTCACAATTGCTTCTTCACGATTTTTTCCTTTAACTATTAACTTAGCTATCATTGAATCGTAATAAGGTGGGATTTCATAATTTTGATACGAATGTGAATCTATTCTCACTCCAATTCCACCAGATGGAATATATTTTTCCAAAATACCAGATGACGGCAAGAATCCATTTTCTGAATCTTCAGCATTTATTCTGCATTCAATTACATGTCCATGTATACTTATATCTTTTTGAGTGAAACTCAATTTTTCTCCAGCTGCCACTCTTATTTGCTCTTTTACTAAGTCAACTCCTGTAATTTCTTCACTTATTGTATGTTCCACTTGAATTCTAGTATTCATTTCCATAAAATAAAAATTCATTTCTTTATCGACCAGAAATTCCAATGTTCCAACGCTGTCATAACCTATTCCTTTAGCTAATTTTACCGCAAATTTTCCCATTTTTTCACGAGTTTTCGCATCAATTCCAGTTGATGGGCTTTCTTCTATCAATTTTTGATGTCTTCTTTGAATTGAGCAATCTCTTTCTCCCAAATGAACCACATTTCCATATTTATCTCCAATTATTTGAATTTCAACATGTCTTGGTTCTTCAACATATTTTTCAATATAAACATCGGGATTCCCAAAATTTGCATTAGCTTCATTTTGTGCAACAATATAATTTTCAACTAATTCCTTTTCGTCGTGAGCAATTCTCATTCCTTTTCCACCACCACCGGCAGTGGCTTTTATCATAACAGGATAAGTTATCCATTTGGCAACTTCTTTTGCTTCTTCAACAGTTGGGACAATTCCATCCGATCCTTTTGTCATTGGGACTTTATGCTTACTCGCAGTTTCTCTTGCAGTCGCTTTATCTCCCATCATACTGATAAGTTCTGGTTTAGGACCAATAAACACAATACCATTTTTTTCACAAATTTCAGCAAATCTCTGATTTTCTGATAAAAATCCATATCCTGGATGAATTGCTTCACTGTTTGTAATTTGTGCAGCTGAAATGATATTTGGTATTTTTAAATAAGAATCAGCAGCACTTGGTTTTCCAATACAAATTGCCTCATCCGCAAGTTTTACATGCAATGAATCTTTATCCGCTTCTGAATATACAGCAACTGTTGCAATTCCCAATTCTCTTGCTGCTCTTATAATTCTCACAGCGATTTCTCCTCTATTTGCTATTAATATTTTTTTAAACATTGATTCCTCCTAAATATTAACTTTTTTAATTTATTTTATTTCGATTTTAAATAATTCTTTTGAAAAATCAACGGCGATTCCGTCAGAAACCAAAACTTCTTTTATCACTCCGTCAACTGTAGATTTTACTTCATTTTCAATTCCCATTGTGTAAATTTTAGCTAATATTTCACCTTTTTTAACTTCTTTTCCACTGCTTACATCCAATAATTTTATTTTCCCAACATTATCTGACTTGATAATTTCTTCTTTTTGAACTTTCTCTTCTTTTTTAGCAGATTTTACAGGCTGAGCTATGTTTATTTTTGGACTGGCATCACAAGAATTAATCAGTGTCAATTTTACTTTTCCATATTGAATTTTTAGTTCTTCCAATTTTTCTTCTTTCATAACTTTCATCAATTCTTGAATATCTTTTAATTCCATCTTTTCTCCTTATTTTTAAACTGTCATTTTTAAAAATTTATTTTTTTATTTTGAAAAAATTACTTAATTTTGATAATTTATTATAACATACAATATTATATTTTACAATATTTTTAAGATTTTACCAAAAATCATTATCTTATCTTTAATTTTTCAAATCCGATTAATTTTACCAATCTACGCAAAAAATTTAAAGATAAATTTATGCTATATTTAGAAATTTTAAATTCATTTTTTTTAATTTTTTTAATTTCTTGATTTTCTTGATTTTTTTGCAAAACCTGAATAACTTTATTTTTTCCTTGATATTTCAAAATCAATTTTTTTATTTCTTGGGATTTTTTTATCGTATCTTCATCAATTTTAATAAATAATTTCAAATCCTGTCTTTTTTCTAAATTTTCCAATTTACAAATATTTTCTAAAAAAATATTATATTTTTCATTTTCAAAATTCACATTTCCTTCTAAAATGACAATTTCATTTTCTTTGATTTCGTTTTTAAAGTTCGCATATTTATTTTGAAAACAAATAATCTCAATATTTCCATCAAAATCTTCCAATTCAAATTTTGCCATATTCTCACCTTTTTTCGTATTAAAAATATTCAAATTTCTTATCATTCCAATAATTCTTAAAGTTTTCAAATTTTTTTTGGAAATATTTTTAATTTTATCGTGAGAAATTATATTTATCAAAACTTTTTTCAAATCCAATGGATGTTTTGAAACATAAATTCCTAAATATTTTTTTTCTTTTTCCAAAAGTTCTATTTGTGAAAATTTTTTACTTTTTATTTTTTCATCTTCCGAATTTTTTGAATCAGAAGCTCTAAGAAAAATGACATTTACCTCCTCATCTGCATCAAACAGTTCAAAATTTTTAACCAAATCAAGCATTTCTTTTCGACTTTTCCCAAATTTATCCAATGCTCCTGAAAATATCAAAATTTTAAGTTGTTTTTCCGTCATTTCATTGTCTTTCATTCGCATAGAAAAATCTTCATACGAGTCAAATTTCCTACTTTTTAACTCTTCACTCAAATTTTGAAATAACATTTCTCCTATTCCTTTTATTCCACAAAATCCAAAACGAATGCTTCCACATCTCTCATTTTCTTTTCTATATTGTTTTTCTTCGTTCTCCAGTTTTTCTTCTTTATATTTCTCTTTTTTGTTTTCTTTTTCTTTTTCGTTTTTCACAACTTCAAAATCTCTATTGCAAATATTTACATCAGGTAAAAGTAAATCTATATTGTTTTTCTTAGCTTCATTTACAAAAACTTGAAATCTATCTAAATTTGAAACTTCTACCGACATTATTGCAGCAAAAAATTCCAAAGGATAATTTGCCTTGAAAAAAGCTGTCCAGTAAACAATTAGCGAATATGCTGCTGAATGTGACTTATTAAATCCGTAGCCACCAAATTTTTCAATCAAGTCATAGATTTCGTTTGCTTTTTTTTGTGGATTTTCACTCTGCAAAATGCCTTTTTTTAAAGTATTTTTTACAAATTTTTCACGATTTTTTTGAATTGACTCAAGATTTTTCTTACTTATCGCTCTTCTCACTTCATCGGCTTCCCCAAGCGTATAATCTGCAAGTTCGCTTAAAATTTTCATAACTTGCTCCTGATACAAAATCATTCCATAACTTTCTGATAAAATGTCTTTTAAAGAGTCATCAATATACTTTATTGTACTTTTCGAATTTTTTTGTAAAATAAGGTCATCGACCATTCCACTTCCAAGAGGCCCTGGTCTATAAAGTGCAAGAAGTGCCACAATATCGCTAAAACTCTCAATTTTCATCTTTTTCATAAGACTTCTAATCCCAACTGACTCGCACTGAAAAACTCCCATTGTATCAGCATTTGAAAGCAATTCGTAAGTTTTTTTGTCATCTAATGGAATTTTATCAAGAAATACTTTATTTTTTGACTTTTCAAAAAAAATCTCATTATATTTTTTGCTCTCTTCCACATTTTCAACAATTTTTCGCAAAATTGTCAAGTTTTTTAAACCTAAAAAATCCATTTTTAAAATTCCAAGCTCTTCCAGCTCTTTCATCTGATACTGAGTTGCCACAACTTTTGTCTTCCCATCAGAATAAATTGGAATTTCATCGGTTAAAATATCTTTTGAAATGACAATTCCCGCCGCATGAATCGAAGTGTGTCTGACTTGCCCTTCCAATTTTAAAGAATAATCAATGACTTCTCTTGTCTGCCTATCAGTTTCATACATATTTTTCAATTCTTTTACATTTTCTTTTGCTTCACTCAAATCCATATTAAACGGAATCATTTTTGCAATTTTATCAACTTTTGAAATTTTTACATTCAAAACTCTTCCCACATCTCTAATTACAAGTCTTGCCTTCAATGTCCCAAAAGTTATGATATGAGCGACATATTCACTTCCATACTTTTTATAGACATAATCTATAACTTGCTCTCTTTGCTCCTGATCAAAATCTATATCAATATCTGGCATAGAAATTCTCTCAGGATTCAAAAATCTCTCAAAAATCAAATTATATTCAATCGGGTCAATATCCGTTATATTTAAAGTATACGAAACTATGCTTCCCGCAGCAGAACCACGCCCAGGTCCAACATAAATTCCATTTTCCTTAGAAAATTTTATAAAATCCCAAACTATGATAAAATAACCGTTATAACCCATTTCATCAATAATTTTAAGTTCATATTCTGCTCTTTTTATTATACTTTTTCCATCCAAATTTTTTTCATTTTTAAATTTGTCGCTTGAAAATTTTTTGATAATTTCTTTTATATCTTCTTCATTTTCTGCCTCAAAATCTGCAATTGAATATCTTTTTACAATTCCGTTATAGACAAGTTTTCGCAAAAATTCTTTTTCAGAAGTATTTTTTGGCAATTCATATCTAGGAAATTTAAATTTATGAAATTCAAAATCAACTTCACAATTTTGAACAATTTTTTGAATATTTTCTATTGCCTTTTCAAAAATCTCATTTTCATTCTCAAAAGAACTTTTTATTTCACTGTAATCTTTAAAATAAAAATCATTATCTCTAATTTCTTTGTTATTTATAATTTCTTCTGAATCCGACTTTTCCCCTCCTTTTATAAGTTCCACTATTTTTTTTAAAATTTTGTCTTCTTCGTTCAAATAATAAATGTCGTTTGTCACAACAAAATTACTTATTTTTTCTCTTTTTGCTGTTTCAACAAGAATATTTTTCACTCTCTCAAGTTTTTTTGACGCTGGAATTTCCAAAAAAAAATTTTCTCCAAAGTCAAAAAATAATTTTCTCATTATTTTTCGTGCAATTTCATTTTTTTCCTCCAAAATGTAATTTGTAATTTCTCCATTCAATCCGCTTGACAAAACATACAAATCTTGTGAATATTTTTTCAAATCTTCATACTTTATTTTATTTCTTTTTCTTGAAAATTTCTCAAATGAAATCGAAGACAACTTGCACAGATTTTTATACCCATTTTTATTTTTTGCAAGTAAAGTCAAAGAATATTCTCCAAAATTTTCCAATCCATCAAAAAAAACTTCAAGTCCGATAATTGGCTTAATTTTAGCACTTCTACACTTTTTAAAAAATTCTATCGCACCAAACATATTGACATCTGTTATCGCAAGAGAAGTCATACCAAGTTTACTCGCTTTTTTTACATATTCATCTATTTTCCCAACACCTTCTAGCAAAGAATACTCAGTGTGCAACTTTAGATGTACAAATTCACTTTCCATAAATTTTCCCCTACTCTACAAATTTTTTAAAACTTCATAAATTCCATCTTCGTCATTGGACAAAGTTATTCTGTCAGAAGAAAACTCTTTTTTCAATTCTTCGGTTGCATTTCCCATAAGATAACCATATTTTACAAATTTTAACATTTCCAGATCATTCCACTGATCTCCAAAAGCCATCGCATTTTGTGGCGAAATATTATACTTTTCCAGCATAACTTTTACTGTCAATCCTTTATTCACTTCTTTATTTAGCGCTTCCAAATATTTTAATTTAGAAAACACAAATGTTACATCAGGCATTTTTTCACAAAGTTCTTTTTTCAATTTCTGTAAAATTTCATTTTCATTGATAAAAAGCGCTTTTGTCGAAGTCTTTCCAAAAAAGTTATCAAAATTTTCTACATAATATGGAATCCCAACATTTTTTGCATATGCTTTTCCTTCTTCTGTTTCCTTTTCAATATATAATTTATCATCTTTATATAAATTCAAGTGAATATTTTTTTCTCTTGCAATTTTTATTATTTTCTCAACCGTCTGTGCATCTAGCGGTTTTTCGTAAATCATCTCTTTTGTTGCTGGATCCACAATTCTTCCCCCATTATAAGTAATAACTGGATTTTTTATTTTAAGCATTTCAACAAAAGGACTTGCAGAAGTAAATGTTCGTCCTGTTGCAATAAAAATTTTAACTCCCTTTTTTTCCAATTCATTTAATTTTTTTTTCAAATTTTCCGAAACAGTATGCTCACTTGTAAGTGTCGTCCCGTCCAAATCCAAAAATATCGCTTCAATCTTTCCCATTTTCAGTTTTTTCTCCTTTACATTAATTCTAATTATTAAATTATATTACATAACATACAGCAATATTTACTGTAAATTTTTATATTATCTCTTTCAAATTTTCAATAAAATAATCAATTTCTTCAAGTGTTGTATCTTTTCCAATACTGATTCTAAAAGAACTTTTCAGCTTCTCATCATCCATTCCCATCGCTTTTAAAACATGTGAATTCTCAAGCGATCCAGACATACAAGCTGAACCTCCGCTCACGCAAATTCCTCTCATGTCAAGCGCCACTAAAAGCATTTGAATATCTGTATTTTCTATAAACACATTAGTAATATTTTTCACTCTTTCTAAATTTCCGCCATTTATTTCAACTCTCTGAATTTTTCCAATTTCATTTTTTAACTTCTCTTCCAGATATTTCTGAATTTTTTCTTCATTTTTCAAAACTTTATCCATTTTCTCATAAATTTCTTCGAGTGCCACCCCAGTTCCCAAAATTCCATTCACATTTTCAGTTCCAGCTCTTCTATTTCTCTCTTGACTTCCTCCATAAATTTCTTTCTCAACATTATACTTTTTATCAATAAACACAAATCCAGCGCCTTTCGGTCCATAAAATTTGTGCGACGAAACAGTCAAAGCGCCTATTTTTAATTCCTTAGGATAAATTTTAAATTTTCCAATCGCCTGAACTGCATCCGTATGAAAAAAAATCCCCTTTTCTTCCAAAAACTCACCAATTTCTTTAATTGGCTGAATAACCCCAGTTTCGTTGTTCACAAACATAACTGACACAAGAGCTGTATCTTCTCTAACTGCGTTTTTTAGTTGTTTTACATCAACAATTCCATCTTTTGTGACATCTAAAAAAGTTACTTCATATCCTTGTTTTTCAAGATTCTCGAAAATCTTTAACACGCTTGAATGTTCGATTTTTGTTGTAATTATATGTTTTCCTTTATTTTTATTTTCTTTTAAAAATCCTTTTATAACTAAATTATTTCCTTCAGTCCCACCAGAAGTAAAAACTATTTCTTTAGCTTCAACTTGCAAATTTTTTGCCGCAATATGTCTTGCATTTTCAACCATAGCTTTTGCCTTTTGTCCTAAAGTATGCGTTGAAGATGGATTTCCATAAACTTCTTCAAATGATTTTGTCATCTCTTCAATCACTCTTTTTGACATTTTTGTCGTAGCCGCATTATCTAAATAAATTAATTCCATTTTTTCTCCCATTTTTTTCTTATTTTTTATTTTTTTTATTTAATTTTTTTAATTGCCTTTTTTATTCTCTTATTTTTTTATTTTAATTTCGTTTAATTAATTGCTTTTTTTATTCTCTTATTCTTTTATTCTAATTTCTTTTAATTTTTTATTTTTTATTTTTTTCTATTTTTTTTAAATCTCTATGTCTTTATTTTACCATATTTTAG
>ERZ773197.564-NODE-564-length-29011-cov-50.115451_pt1 | contig 29011 bp, 26 predicted proteins | sample MGYA00580999_ERZ773197 | MGnify/ENA primary metagenome ERZ773197 (study PRJEB29015, sample SAMEA2738166) | human oral metagenome | biome: human oral; feature: human-associated habitat; material: saliva | place: China | collected 2185 ...
GCATCATCATGCTGTTTTTTGCCTCTTTCTTCCCGTATGTGACAGACTTTGTGAGTAACCACTTCACAAGCCTTTTTGCACAGATGTTTTACAGCGCGGTAGTGATATGTGTTTCACTATCCAACATGGCGCTTGCGCGAGCGGTCGCAAGGGCTAATGGTTCGACGGGCGCGTTGGACTATAGTAACCGGAAAATCGTTGCGGCTGACCTGATCATTAAGGCGATTGGCATTGTTCTTGCGATCTTTGTTTATCCGCCGATTACCATGTTTGCAGTTATTCTGGCGGGGTGTGAGGTGACCTTCCTTCCACATATAGTGAATCGAAAAAACAAGAAACCAGGTGAGATCGATGCTGTATGATCCACATCTGGATTTATTTCTGTTTTTGAAAGAACACGCGGTTAGGCCAGGAAGTCATCCCCAGCGCTGAACGCTGCGAAGTCATCCGCAGCACTCGTGCGGCCACCACCGAGCGGCGTGCGCATACTACAACTGCTATGAGCACCTATCAAAAGCGCTAGCTACCAAGGCTGTAGACCTGGTGATTGTGGTAGACATGTTCCTGACTGGTTTTGACTCCAAAACTCTCAATACCTTGTGGGTGGATAAAAACCTGCGAGTACACGGGCTTATCCAGGCTTTCTCACGTACCAACCGGATCTTGAACTCGGTGAAAACCTATGGAAATATTGTCTGTTTCCGTAACCTGGAAGAAGAAGTCGAAGAAGCTATTGCGTTGTTTGGTAACAAAAATGCGCGTGGTCAGATACTTTTGCGTCCATACAATGAATACTTGTCTGAGTACATTGAGACAGTAAAGCAGCTACGTGAACAGTTTCCCCTGCCGATAGGCATTATTGCTTCCGAAGCGCAGCAGAAGAATTTCATCAACCTTATGGGTAAGATTTTGCGCCTGCGTAATATCCTTACGGCTTATGATGACTTCGAAACTGATGACATTATGAGTCCGCGAGAGTTAGAAGATTACCGTAGTATCTATCTAGACCTCTATCAAGATATCCGCACTAAATTGGGTGGGGAAAAAGAGTCAATTGTTGACGATCTAGAGTTTGAAATAGAACTGGTCAAACAGGTTGATATCAACGTTGACTATATTTTGGTGCTTGTAGAACGGCATCGGGTGGAAAACGAGGGTGGGGACCGTGAAATCCCGGTAGAAATCTCTCGGGCTCTGGCGGCGTCGCCGTCACTACGCGGTAAGCGTGACCTTATTGAAGAGTTCTACTGCCGTGTTTCTGCGCATGGGGATGTGACTAGGGAGTTTGCCTTTGGGTGTTTGCGTGATAGCTAAGGTTTAGCTTGAGGCCTGCCTGAAGGTCTGCGCCTGAGATTTACAGGTAAAATCGTCCGTCGCCTATGATTTTTCAATACTGTTTTTATAGGTGAGGGACGATTTTGTAGGTAACGGCAGCGAGCTGGGCATTGCCGGCGTCGAGAGCGAAGCCAAGGGCGCCGTCGGCGTTGGACCCACTGCCGTGCCTACCCCGGCGCTAACCCAAGGGACACTTAGCCCAAGGGCTTTAAAACCTCCCACTGAAAGCCGCCTACTTAAAGTCTGTAAAAATCCCTTAAAGCCACCTGATCTGGTTGATGAACTGGGCCGAATAATCCAATGCCCGCCTAGCCTCGGGGATAAGTGGGCCCCCGGCCACATAAACATGGAAGGCACCAGGCTCAAAACGCAGCTTGACGTCAACCCCCGCGTCCAGTGCGCGGCGGGCAAACTCTACGACGTCGGGCGTGATAATGTCGTTGCTGCCTGCGAAAACACGCATGGGGGGGCAGGCGCTCAAATGAGCCATATAGGGGGCTGATGCGCGGATCCTTAGTTGCCAGCTTGCCGGCCCAAACCTGCCCTGCCCATTTCAGGCCGGGCACCCCAAGCATCGGGTCACGAGGCAAAATGGCGGCAATATCCGGGTTGGTCATGGTCACATCAACCCACGGCGAGTACAAAATCAAGCCATCAACCTGACTTAAAGACAAGTCGCGGCGCTGCATTGCCAGGGACGCACACAGGCCGCCGCCAGCAGAGTCGCCAACCAAAATGACACGTTTATAGAGCAACTGCGCATAGTCGATAGCTGCGTTCACCAGCGCAAACGCATCCTGGGCGCAGCGGGCGGGAGCCAGCGGATAATCCACCACAAGCACCGGCAAACTCGTGCGGTCAGATAGCCCAGCCACAATATTCCACTGGAAAGCAGACATGGCCTGGACATAGGCGCCGCCGTGTAGATAAATCAGCGCAGTATCAGCTGGCGCCAACAGGGGATCTAAATCAGGGCGCAGATCTGGGCCAGCCTGGCGGGGGCGGTGAGCCTGTTGAAATTTTGCGGCCGGGCGCTTGGGGATGACCCAGGTCAGTGGGCCGTGGGTGCGCAGGCAAAAACGCCGGCGCATCCAAAACGGGGCAGGGGCGGGCGCCAGGGGGTGCAGGGCAGCGAAGCGCGTGGCCGCCTGCGAGTTAAGAATTGGTGGCACTAGGCGCTGACTGAGTTTAGCTAGGCTCATTTCAGTGGACATGTCTAAATCCTCTCCGGGTCTATACCTGGGCTCATACTAGGGCGGGCACGCAGCTAAGGCCCGTAATGAGTCTGCCGCCTGCGCCTATGCGTTAGGCTGGCGATAAATACTGGCTGGGTGCGCCGTCGGCACCAATGAGGTAAGGAGGGCCCATGTGGCAAGGAGGCAGCGAAACCCAGGACATTGCGGCGCACTATGAGCTTATCTGTGCAGATTGGCGGGCGGGCAAAGAAGTCTATTTGGCCGCCCGTTTCGACAAGCACGGGCAGGCGGGGCTCGACTTCCTGTTGGCGCAGCTGTCTGGGGGAGGGGAGGAGAAAATCCGGGTGCTTACCGCCGCCCTGGCAGCTGAGGTATTGTCCAAACTAAGGCACCTAGACTTTTACGCGCCCTACTGTGACAGGCTTGTGGGGCCGCTTTGTGCCCTGCTTGCTACTGGGGAGGCTCAGCTTCGTCGCAAGGTGGTTATCGCTTTGGGTTGGGTTGGCGGCGCAGGTGAGATTGACGTTTTAGTTCGGGTGCTTTTTAACGACGACGACGCACTGTGCCGGGCTTGGGGCGCGGCTAGTCTCATGCAAATGTCCTTCCACCGCGTTCAAGGGGAGGAGCTTAGGCTAAAAACCAAGGCGGTGTTTGCCAAGGCGATTAGCGAGGAAAAAGATCCCTATGCATGTGGGGTCATGATCCAGGGGGCGCAGGAGCTGTTTTCTAAGCGGTGGGTGTCGGCAAGCGCAGTAGAGGGGCGCGAACTGGAAAAGATTGAAAAGGGTCGCAGGGCTGCCGTCAGGTTCTTGAGTAAGGGGTAGATGCATGTCAGAACTACATGCAATATCCACAGATTGTCAGATTCCCTTGTGTAACTAAAGTGATGTGCGCTACTCTGATTCAACTTTGTTTTGAACTGGCTGGCGCACTAAGTCGTGTTTCAGCCCTGTTCACCAGCTGAAATACGGGGGCGATCCCAATGAAGGGATTTAAAAATAAGCCAGCCGTCTTGCCGGCGGCTGAACCTAGCGCGGCCAAATTTGGTGAAGATGAGGCTGCGCCTGAGACTCGCGGTGAGGCTCGCGGTGAGACTAGCACTGCGGGCCACAAGAAAAAGCGGGCTGGAAGTGGGCTGCCACCCTGGCTGCGCATTAAACCGCAAGACCGCTGGCCGCTGGTGCGAGTAGCGTTGGTAGTGGTGCTGTGTGTCAGCGCCGGCTGGTACTTTGTGGACTTTTATGGTGGTAAAGATGCCCAGGCTGGGCAGGCTTTGCCTGGCGGGGGCGCTGTGGCCAGTGCAAGTGCGAGCCGTGCAAAGGCGCGAGGCACGGTTTCAGCGACGCCGACATCAATGCCGGCGCCTTCTGCCTCAGTTAAATGGACGCCCACGGCCCAGGAGGCCAAGAAGCGTGCTGAGGCTTTGAATATGTCGCTTCCGGCTAAGCCGGAAGAGATTACGCAGAATACCGATGATGGTGCTGTGGCCACGGCCAAATATGCAGTTGACTTATATAATTACGCATTTTCTACGGGAAAAGTTGAAGAATATAAGGCTCTGTGTAAAGGGAGTCATAAATCTTGTGCCACAACTCCGGCGGCTATACAGAAATTACATGCTGATGGTGGCTGGGTTGATGAAATGCATGTAACGTTTATGGATGGATGGGTACGTAAAGACATTAAAGATAAAGTTGTTGTCGAGCTTTGGTATTACCAAACTGGTGGCATCGAATATCTTGGCGATGGATCAAAAGTTGATGTTAAACAAAGTAAATGGGCAGCATTAGTTACTTTGTCGTATAACGGCAATAACTGGCAGGTAGAGGTGATTTACGGTGAGCAACGTTAAGGTGTGCTGTTTAGCTTTAATGGTTCCATGTTTGTTCCTCTCGGGAGTTGCTCACGCAGATTCTGAGGATCCGTATTTTGATCAAAAATTAGGGCCAGGCGGCAGCATTATTGTTGGAGCAAGGCAAGAAGAATCAGGTCCTGGTTTTGTGGGGGCCACTGGCAGCTCAGAGCTGCCAGAACAAGCACAAGAAGGTGCGGCTAAGCCTGTGTTGCGATGCTATGGAAGTGGCGCAGCTGAAGGGGTTGTTTTTGAGGGTAGCGATTTAGATCCCTCACGCTACGACAGTTGTGAGGTAGTGCCTGGTCAGCCGCAAAGTGAAGGTGCACCTGTGCAGGCTAAACCGTTTGTGGTTACACGTGAGCAAGTTGCGAAATTATTCGTAAAAGGCAGTGGGGTTGAGCGTTACCCAGCTGGACGAACATTAGTGATTGATCACGATATTACGTTTTGGACTAGCGGGAATAAGCAGTCCATTACTTCTAACCTGTTAGGTCGTCAGGTAGAAATTGAAGCCAGTCCAGTTAAATACATCTGGGACTTTGGTGATGGGGTAATCCAAGAAACTGACTACCCAGGGTCTCCACCTCCAGCAGGTGGAATCGTTCATCAATTCAAGGATACTGGTAATAATTTCCGGGTCCAGTTAACTGTGGTATGGGTTGCTCGCTGGCGTTTAGTTGGTGGAGCTTGGCAAACTGTACGTGGCACGATTACCACCCATGAATTTAGTACATATTTCGATTTATATTTACCAGATTCGTACGGGGTGGTGCCCGGCTATGAGCCTTCGCCCACGATTGAGCCGCCTGTAGATAAACCTAGGTAGCAGTTTAACTCTGAAAATAGGGGTGAGCTCAGTGAAGAGATTAAAAATTGGTTGGCTACAGGCATGGGTAGTTGCTGCTTTAGTAAGTTGCATCAGTGCTGGCTTATGCATCATGGTTTTCTATGCTGGTAAAGATGCTCAGGCTGGGCAGGCTTTGCCTCATGGGGGTGCAGCCAGCGCAAGTGTGACAAGTGCGAGCCGCTCAGGGGTTAGCGCTACGGTTTCACCAACACTGACGTCGGCGCCCTCTGCTTCGGTGAAGTGGACGCCTACGGCCCAGGAGGCCAAGAAGCGCGCTGAGGCTTTGAAAATGCAAGCTCCGGTCAGGCCTGAAGAAATTACCCAAAACACTGATAAGGGTGCTGTGGCCACGGCCAAGTATGCCATTGAGCTATATAACTACACCTATGCGACTGGGAATGTTACTGAATATAAGTCGCTGTGTGTTAGTGAAAAAAGATCTTGTGTTAAAACTGTAGCTAGTGTTCAACGATTGCATAATAAAGGTGGATGGGTCTCACCAATAAATGTAGTCTTCACTGAAGGTTACGTTAGGAAAGACGCTAAAGATGTAGTTGTTCAACTACGCTATTATCAGCCAGAAGCCATTGAATATAGTGGAACTGGTGAAAGAAAGTTAATTGCTTCAACAAAATGCGTAGCGCTGCTAACCCTCAAATATGATGGAACTGAATGGAAAGTAGAGGTAATTTACATTGAAGACGATAAGTAAAAGCTGTTAGTTTATCTAGGGCGATTTCAGTGAAAAACTTGAAAATTACTTATCTGCCTGTGCGGATAGTGATTGTTTTAGTGTTCTGTGTCAGTGTGACTTTGTTTGGTGCAATTTTCTATAACCTCAGAGAGACTCATACTGGGCAGGTTTTGGTCGGTGTGGCCAGTGCAAGTGCAACAAGTGCGAGCCGTGCAGGGGTGAGAGGCGCGGCTCCAGTGAATCCGACATCAACGCCGGCGCCTTCTGCTTCGGTGAAGTGGATGCCCACGGCCCAGGAGGCCAAGAAGCGCGACGAGGCTTTGAAAATGCCACTTCCGGCCAAACCGGAAGAGATTACACAGAATACCGATGATGGTGCTGTGGCCACGGCCAAGTATGCCATTGAGCTATATAACTATGCGTTTGCTACAGGGAATGTAGATGAGTATGCAAAGTTGTGTAAAGGAACCCATAAATCCTGTGCCACAACCCCAGATGTTATTAAGAAAATGCACGCTAATGGTGGGTGGGTTGATAAATTACAGGTGACTTTTACAAGCGGTTGGGTTCGTAAAGATATTAAGGATGAACTTATTGTCCAATTATGGTATTACCAAAGTGACGGGTTTGAATATTCTGGTACTGGTTCTAATTTAGACCTAAAACAGGGGAAACGTGCCGCACTAGTTAGTTTGTCTTATAATGGTAGTAGCTGGCAAGTGGAGATGATCTACGTTGAGAAGCGCTAGCTACATGTATGTTAGAGTGTAAAGTGCTTCGAGTGCGAGGCCAAGGAAGCCCTGCTTGACATGGAGGATCTAATGTTTTTAAAGAGCGGCAAATATCCTGGTATTGAATATGAGGCAGGGGAAGAGATTTTTCTTTCCCCGCAAGAAGCTGGAACTTCTTTCTATTTGGATGTTGATGAAGAGCTAACCTCTAATGATGCGGCAATGGTTTTAATTGCCTCAACCCTAGATGAGGTAGACACGTTGCTTGCAACTGCTAAAGAATTTTTGAAACAGACGCTGTCAAGTAAGGATGCCAGTCACTATGGGACTGTCGCATATTTCATGGAGTACCACCGAGGCGAGCTAGAGCCAGATACTCTAGCGGAACTGTTCCCCTCATGTGACTCGGGGGCAATGTCATTTACGCAAATGGTAGATTTCTTGAAAATCGTGCGTTTTGGCAGTTTGCTTGATGAAGAAACAGGCCAGCAAGCTTTCGTCCTTGATCTAAGCTTCAACCCTGAACTAACTGATGAACTATTGGTTATCTATTTTGATCTAGAAAAACAGGTAGTTTCTCTAGCCCACGAAAGCTAACGTCCCAGCCAAGGATGAGCGCCGTCGTCGTAGTTTAAGGCTGGCACGCAAGGACTACTTGACTGCTATGGCAGCAAAGGTTGGGGAAGTTTATCCACTGGGGCCAGGGCAGGGGAGAGGCTAGCTGGCAGATGAGCTGGGGGCGTCGACGACCTTGAAGAGGGAAGGCGGTAGTTTAGCCCTGCAGGCATGGGTATTTCACTGGGGTGGGGGTAGCTGCTGGCCGCCTAGAGTGGTGCGTCCTTACAGATACTGACATTTCGTCCGTTGCCTATAAAACCCCATGTAATAATTATAGGGAAGAGATGATTTTGTAGGTGTCTGTAGGTGTCTGTAAGTGTTTGTAGGTGTTTGCAATGGAGCCTGATATGCCTAATACCCCCGGCGAGCCACGTCTAAAGGGTCATGACCCACGTCTAAAGGGTCAGGACCAGCAGCTAGGCGACGGCGACTACCCCAAGGTTTTGTCCCGCACTATCGTTGACCGGGCCGCTAACCCTAAAGGCACTATCGTGGCTTTCCACGGGGTTAGTGACAACGGCGCCTCACTAGCCGATATCGGTGCGCGCTGGGGTGAGCAGTGGCGGGTAGTGCTGGTAGACAGTTTGGGTCACGGCCTCTCGCCGCGTTTTAGCCCCCAACAGTTACAGGCCCCTTTCCAAAGTGCTCTGCAAGCCGCCGCTGAGACGGTTCGAGTCGAGGCGAGCCAAAGTATTGGCGGCCAGGTGGTGCTTTTTGGGCATTCTATGGGTGGGGCGATAGCGGCCGGCGTGGCCGCTGACCACCCCCAGCTGGTGCGGGCAGTGGTGCTAGAAGACCCCGCCCTGCTCACCCCCACCCAGGAGGCAACCTACAAAAACAATGCGGGGGAGTCTGTGGGCGGCCTGGAGCAGATGAGTGCCGATCAAAGCGGCGCCATCGCTAACCTACTGCTAGCCAAGCAGGCTTATCGCAACTGGCCGCTAAGCGAATACGGGCCCTGGGCGCAGGCCAAAACCCAGGTGGACCGCGACTTCATCGCCACCGGGGTGGTGGGTCTGGCTGGGCGCGAAATAATCAAAGAGCTACAAGTACCCACCTTGGTGCTAACCGGTGACGGCCCCGACGTTTTGCTCGGCCAAGCGGGCCTAGAGAACCTGGCCACATACGCTAACCCCCACCTGCACACGGCCTTGATCAGCGGCGCCACCCACTGCGTGCGGCGCGATAAAAGCGAAAAATTCCAGCAGGCGGTTAACGACTTCCTTGCCACGCTGCCTGAAGTATCCGCGAGCGCCTATATAGCCCCCGAAATAGCGGCCCTGGTGGCTGGTATCCCACCCCAAACCACCTGGCAGGTGCAGGCGCTACGTGAACGCGGCGACAAACTACTAGGCGCCCAGGCCCCACTAGAGGCAGACCACCTAGTTGAGGTAACCCAGCTGCCGGTAAAAGCAGAGGCTCAAAGCAGCGCGGCAATAGAACTGCGCATCTTGTCACGTAAAGGACGCAAGCCGCGCTGCGTGGTGGTGTCGCTGCATGGGGGCGGCTACGTTTGCGGCCAGGCCAGGTTCGACGACGCCCGTAACTTAGAGCTAGCCGATCTGCTTGACGCCGTGGTACTAAGCCCTAACTACACCCTGGCGCCAGAAGCTAAATACCCTATCGCCGCCGCTCAATGCGAAACGGTTTTAGAACGCGCCGCCACCTACGGTGTGCCCGTGTTTATTTACGGCGACTCAGCCGGGGCTGGCCTTGGCTACCAAACACTAGCCCGGCTCATCCAAAACCAAAAACCGCTTGGGGTAAGTGGCTTTATCGCTTTAGAACCCTGCCTAGACCCACGCCTAAAAACCGCCTCCTACAACCAATACTCGCGCGGGCCAGTATGGACTAAAACCGCCGCCACCCACGCCTGGCACCACTACGCCCCAGGCACCCCAAGCTTCACCCCTTACCCCTGCGCGCGGGCACTAGCTAAAAAAATGCCGCCAGTGATCGTGTTCATCAACCCCGCCGACCCGCTACGCGACGAAGGCCAAACCTGGGCTTTTGAACTAGTCGACGGCGGCGCCCAGGTAGAACTACACATGCCCCCCGGCACAGTACACGGCCTGCTTAGCGCCCCAAACACTAAAACCTGGCTCCAAGTACAGACGCTAATCAAAAACTTCGTCACCCAACTAACCCAAAACAGCTAAACCACACCCGGGGGGAGCATCTAGATCAAAAGGGTAAGCACTTATAGCCAGGTGAAACCACAACCAGTCTAACCACTACAGCTAGTTAACTAAGCGGTGCTAGGGTGAAACCATGACGCGCGCGCTTATCACCGGATTTGAACCCTTTGGACCCAACCCGGTAAACCCCACCCAGGCCCTAGTAGAGCTCCTACAAACCAAGTACTCTGCTAGCACCCTAGAAGCACAGCTACTACCAGTAACCTTCACTGGCGCTCGCGGACGTATCCAGGCCCTGATTGAAGCTAAACGCCCCCAGATTGTTTTATCTTGCGGGCTTTACGCCGCCACCAGGCAGCTGCATGTTGAACGCATCGCCGTTAACGAGCAAGAAGGCCAAGACAACAGTGGTTTTAGCCCCACCCGCTCTGCGGTAGACCCCGCCGACGCCGACGGCCTGTTTGCCACTATCAACACCGCCGCCCTGCTAGGTAAGCTAAAAAACTCTGGCTTTGACGCCGCTATCTCCTGGCATGCGGGCACCTATGTGTGTAACACCACGCTTTACAGCGCCATCCAAGCCACTAAAACCTATGGGGCTAAAGCCGGGTTTTTGCATGTACCCACCGACGTGGACGTACCTAAACTAGCTGCCACACTGGCCGCCTGGGTGGAAGAAAACTAATGGTTTTCATTGTCGGGCTCACCGGGGGGATCGGTAGCGGAAAAACTAGCGTCGCTAAACTCTTCGCCACCTGGGGGGCCACCGTCGTCGACGCCGACCAAATCGCCCACAACCTACTAGCCCCAGGCAGCAAAGCCCTAACCCAGGTAGCTAAGCGTTTCGGGGCCAACATTATTGATGATAGCGGCCAACTAAACCGGGGCGCCCTAGCTAAAATCGTCTTCACCAACCCCACCGCCCGCACCGACCTAGAAAACATCACCCACCCCCTAATCGCCGCCCAAGCCTGGAGCCAGCTAACCCAAGCTAAAACCCCCATCGCCATCTACGACGTGCCCCTACTAGCCGAACAAGCCCTAGAAGGCAACCTACCGCCCTACGACGGCGTCGTCGTAGTAGAAACCGAACTAAACACCCGCCTACAACGCCTAAACAAACGCGGCCTAAACGCCACCCAAGCCAAAGCCCGCATCGCCAACCAAGCCAGCGACACCCAACGCCGCCGCGTCGCCGCCCAAGCACCCCACCACTGGATCATCACCAACAACACCACCCCCGCTGAGCTACAAACCCAAACCAAAAAAGTCTGGCAAGCCATCAACGCCCTAACCCAAACCACCACACCCCTAACAAGCCACAGGGCTGCGCGCCCAGAATAAAACCACCACCCCCACCCAAACCACCCATAAAATAGGGCCATGCCAGACCTGCGCCGCGCCCAAAACCCCTTCAAAGTAATCAGCCCCTACCAACCCAGCGGCGACCAACCCCAAGCCATCGCCGAAATCACCAAACGCCTAAACGCAGGCGAAAAAGACATCATCCTCCTAGGCGCCACCGGCACCGGCAAATCAGCCACCACCGCCTGGCTAATCGAACAAATCCAACGCCCCACCCTCATCCTCGAACCCAACAAAACCCTCGCCGCCCAAATGGCAGCAGAATTCCGCCAACTCCTACCCAACAACGCCGTCGAATACTTCGTCTCCTACTACGACTACTACCAACCCGAAGCCTACATCCCCCAAACCGACACCTTCATCGAAAAAGACTCCTCCATCAACGACGAAGTAGAACGCCTACGCCACAGCGCCACCAACTCCCTACTAACCCGCCGCGACACCGTCGTCGTCGCCTCAGTCTCCTGCATCTACGGCCTAGGCACCCCCGAAGAATACGTAGCCCGCATGGTACCCCTCCAAGTAGGCCAAGAAATCGACCGCGACACCCTCCTACACAAATTCGTCGCCATGCAATACACCCGCAACGACATCGACTTCACCCGAGGCACATTCAGAGTACGCGGCGACACCATCGAAATCATCCCCATGTACGAAGAACTCGCCATCCGCATCGAAATGTTCGGCGACGAAATCGAAAACCTAGCCACCCTCCACCCCATCACCGGCAACGTAATCAACCAAACCAACAACGTCTACATCTTCCCCGCCTCCCACTACGTAGCCGGCGAACAACGCATGAAACAAGCCATCCAAGGCATCGAAACCGAACTCACCCAACGCCTCAAAGAACTCCAAAAACAAAACAAACTCCTCGAAGCCCAACGCCTCAAAATGCGCACCACCTACGACCTCGAAATGCTCCAACAAGTAGGCATCTGCTCAGGCATCGAAAACTACTCCATGCACATCGACGGCCGCCAACCCGGCCAACCACCCCACACCCTCCTCGACTACTTCCCAGACGACTTCCTACTAGTCATCGACGAATCCCACGTCACCATCCCCCAAATCGGCGCCATGTACGAAGGCGACGCCTCACGCAAACGCATCCTCATCGACCACGGCTTCCGCCTACCCTCCGCCGCCGACAACCGCCCCCTCAAATTCAACGAATTCGAACAACGCATCGGCCAAACCCTCTACCTATCCGCCACCCCCGGCAAATACGAACAACAACGCTCAGACACCCCAGTAGAACAAATCATCCGCCCCACCGGACTAGTAGACCCCAAAATCATCGTCAAACCCACCCAAGGCCAAATCGACGACATCCTCAACCAAGTCCGCCAACGCATAAACAAAAACGAAAGAATCCTCATCACCACCCTCACCAAACGCATGGCCGAAGACCTAACCACCTACATGGCAGACCGAGGCATCCGCGTCGAATACCTACACTCAGACGTAGACACCCTACGCCGCGTAGAACTCCTACGAGAACTACGCCAAGGCACCTACGACGTACTAGTAGGCATCAACCTCCTACGCGAAGGCCTAGACCTACCCGAAGTCTCCCTAGTCGCCATCCTCGACGCCGACAAAGAAGGCTTCCTACGCTCAACCACCTCACTCATCCAAACCATCGGCCGCGCCGCCCGCAACGTCAGCGGCGAAGTACACATGTACGCCGACAAAATCACCCCCGCCATGCAACAAGCCATCGAAGAAACCCAACGCCGCCGCACCAAACAAATCGCCTACAACAAAAAACACGGCATCAACCCCCAACCCCTACGCAAAAAAATCGCCGACGTCACCGACATGCTCGCCCGCGAAGACATCGACACCCAAGACCTCCTCGCCACCGGCTACCGCAACAACCACAAAAACACCCAACCCAAAAACACCAAAACCCACCACGACACCCCCCAAACCACCCCCAAAACCAACGCAACCACCACAGACCTAACCAACCTCATCGAAGAACTCACCCAACAAATGCACACCGCCGCCACCAACCTCCAATTCGAACTCGCCGCCCGCCTACGCGACGAACTAAAAGACCTCAAAAAAGAACTCCGCACCATAAACCAAGTCAGCTAAACCCACCCCCAAACACAACACACCACAAACCAAAACCCACAAAAGTAACCCAAACCACAAACAAACCCCACAGAAACCCACCACCAAAACCCACCCGCGCTCGCGGTATAGTTAACAGTGACCATAAGGGGAGTACTTCCACTAACAACGACGTCGTCATCACGGTTTGCAGCAGGCGAGCCCGGCGTCGCGGGCCCAGCTAAGCGGGCGGGAGGAGACCTTCGATACCTGCGACACGTACCGGAGGAGCACCTAAGTGCACGTTCATTTGCTTGGCTGGATTGGCCTAATCACCATAATCGTTGCGCTGATTACGGTGGACATTGTGGGCCATGTGCGCAAGCCGCACGCCCCCACCATGAAAGAAGCCACCACCTGGTCTATTGGCTATATCAGCCTGGCAGTGCTGTTTGGGGTGCTGGTGTGGGCCATCTATGGGGGCCAATATGCGGGCCAGTTCTATGCCGGCTGGCTCACCGAGTGGTCTTTGAGCGTAGATAACCTGTTCGTTTTTATCATTATTTTGGGTGCCTTCAGGGTGCCGCGTGAATACCAGCAAAAAGCCCTGATGTACGGCATCATCATTGCCCTGGTGCTGCGCTTTGTCTTTATTGCCTTGGGTGCGGTGCTGATCTCCCAGTTCAGCTGGGTTTTCTACCTGTTTGGCGCGTTCTTGATTTACACCGCTATCAACCAGGTGCGCGAAGCCATCAGTAAAAAAGATGAAGAAGAGGATGAGGAGTACCACGAAAACACCTTCACCGCTTGGGTGCGTAAGCTGGTGCCCACCACTGAGGGTTTTGTAGGTAACCGCCTGGTTATTAGCCACGGTGGCCGGCTGATGATCACCCCGCTGCTGCTGGTGATTATCGCTTTGGGTAGCGCAGACTTGATGTTCGCTTTTGACTCTATCCCCGCGATTTTCGGTTTAACCCAGGAGCCCTACCTGGTGATGGCCGCTAACGCTTTCTCGCTGCTGGGCTTGCGCCAGCTGTTCTTCTTGATTGACGGGCTGCTGGAGCGCCTGATTTACCTGTCTTACGGCTTGGCCGTGATTTTGAGCTTCATTGGTTTCAAGCTGATCAACCACGCCCTGCACGAAAACGACCTGCCTTTCCTTAACTCCGGCAAGCCCATTGAGGTTGTGCCCGAGCCTTCTAACCTGCTTTCTCTGGCAGTGATTGTGGTGACGCTGGTGGTTACGGCGGTGGCGTCGCTGCTGGCCACGCGCGCTATGCAGCGCAAGCAGGGACCGCTAAGCCAGGCGGTTAGCGCCGAGTCTGCCCGCCGTCACATTCCTGAAGCTGACTGAAGCTAACTGACTGAAGCTAACTGGCTGAGGGTGCTGGCTGGCTGAGGCTAAAAGCTAACTGACTGAGGCTAGAAGCCAACTGAAGCTGACAGAGAGGAAAAATATGAGTGCGCGAGTGGGTCACGCTTCCTATACGCCGCCTGCAGTAGACGAGCTTTATTTAGCTCAAGGGCTTAGTTTTAAACAGGTGGCCCACGCGCGCGCCGCAGATGAAACTAACGAGTTTGATAACTCTTCTTCGCGCTCTATAGTCGCGATTTTGCGGGCGAACGTATTTACGATTTTTAACGCGATCTTGGCTAGCGCCGTGGTGGTGGTGCTGGCGGTGGGCTCTTGGCAGGATGCCGTATTCGGTTTTGTGTTGCTACTAAATACGCTTACTGGCACTATTGCGGAGCTGCGAGCTAAACGCGCCCTGGATAATTTGGCGGTGTTAGCGGCCCCTACGGCGCATGTTATTCGCGATGGGGAAGCTAAAGACATTGAGGTTTCCCAGGTAGTACTGGGGGAGTTGCTGGAGCTGCGTAGCGGCGATCAAGTGCCCGCAGATGGCCAGGTGCTTAGCTCTAATGGCTGCGAAATTGATGAGTCGATTCTTACCGGCGAGTCGGTGGCGGTGCGTAAGCACGAAAATGATCAGGTTTTAAGCGGCACCACAGTGATTGGCGGTAGCGCCCGTATCCGCGTCACAGCGGTGGGGGAGCACTCCTACGCTAACCGTTTGGCTATGGAGGCCCGTAAATATTCAGTGGTTACCAGCGAGCTACAAGAGGGCACTAACCGGGTGCTGACCTGGATTTCTTGGGTTATTGTACCCATGACGCTGCTGCTGCTGTGGTCGCAGCTGCGGGTTGCGGGCGGTATTAGCGAGGCACTTGACAGTGGCCAGTGGAAGGCTGCGGTGGTGTTGGCCGTGGCCGGAGTGGTGGGTATGGTGCCTCAGGGACTGGTGCTGCTAACTTCGGTTAACTTCGCGGCGGCAGCCATGACTTTGGCCCGACGTAAGGTGCTGGTGCAAGAATTGCCGGCGGTTGAGGTGCTGGCGCGCGTGGACATGCTGTGCCTGGATAAGACCGGTACGCTCACTAGCGGCGCGGTGGAGCTTGACCATATTGAAAGCTGCTTGGGTTCTGCTTGCGCTGATGGTGATGGTGGCAGTCTCGCTGCTGGCAAGGTTAGTGCCGACGCCGCAGTGGCGCTTGGGGTTGGTGCCGACGACGCCGCAGTGGCGCTTGGGGTTGGTGTCGACGCCGCCGCTGGGGGTAGCGCTGGGACTGGCGCCGTCGTCCCGGCCGGTGCCGACGACGCCGCTCGGGCCGCCTTGGCCTATCTGGTGGGTGGCAGTGAGGTTAACGCTACCGGCAGCGCTATTGCTGCTGGACTAACTGGCCTTGAACCAGCCCAGGCTCGCTACGCGATTGCTTTTAACTCCGCCCGTAAATGGTCGGCAGTGCAAACCCAAGCTGGCGCCTATGTTTTGGGAGCCCCCGAAATCGTACTGGCTGGTAGCACTGGCTCAGGCAGCACAGAGGCGGACAATGCGGACTCTGACGGCACTGGCTTAGGCAGCACTGACAACGCCGCACTAGAGCGAGTCAAAGCTCTGGCGGGCACGGGTAAACGTGTGTTGGTGCTAGCCCACTCAAACCAGGCGCTAGATCAAAGTGAAAACCCCACGCTACCAAAAGATCTAACCGCCGCCCTGCTGGTGGTGCTAGCTGAGCAGGTGCGTCCCGACGCCGCCCAAACCCTGGATTATTTCAAGCGCCAAGGCGTGGCAGTACGAGTAATTAGCGGTGACAACCCGGTTACTGTGGCCGCTATTGCCGCGCACCTGGGTTTGCGTAACCCCGACGGCAGTGAACCGGTGGGGGTTGATGCTCGCACCCTGCCCGCCATTGAAGACACCCAGGCTTTAGCTGACGTGCTCGAAAAACACACAGTGTTTGGGCGCGTAACCCCGGAACAAAAACGTGCCTTCGTTAACGCCCTTAAATCTCGCGGTCACACCGTGGCCATGACCGGCGACGGCGTTAACGATGCTTTGGCACTTAAAGACGCTGACCTGGGTATTGCTATGGGGAATGCGGCCCCAGCTACTAAAGCAGTTTCGCGCCTGGTGCTACTTAACTCCCAATTTGATGCCCTGCCCTCAGTGGTGGCTGAAGGTAGGCGCGTAATTGCCAATATGGAACGCGTAGCCTCACTGTTCCTAACCAAAACCACCTGGGCGGCGCTGCTGGCAGCAGTAGTGGCTATAACTGGGTTTGTTTATCCCTTCCTGCCGCGTCAGCTGACCATTGTTTCTTCACTAACCATTGGTATTCCAGCCTTTGTGCTGGCCCTGGCGCCCACTAATCAGCGTTATCGCGCTGGTTTCTTGGCTCGCGTGCTGCGATTGTCTGTGCCCGCCGGCGTGATTGTGGTGGTTGGGGTGCTGTGTGTGCGGCTAACCCTGATTTTGATGGGGTCCAACCGTAACCAAATCAGTTCGGTATGCACCCTGGTGCTTGTGGCCGGGGGATTGTGGCTGTTGTCTTTGACGGCGCGCCCTTGGGTGTGGTGGCGGGCCGCGCTAGTGGTCATAATGAGCGCCGCTGCTCTAGCTGTGGTGTTGTTGGCGCCGCTACGCGGCTTTTTTGACCTGGCAGCGCTAACCGCAAACTCTTGGCTGGTGCTTGTGTGCGCAGCCGGGATAGTGTGCGCGGCGCTAGAAACCCTAGGGCGCTACAACGCCGCCCGCGCGCAAAACAGTCAGGCCCACGGGGTTTAAGCTGGTGCGGCGCCTAAGCTGGTGGGAGCTTAGAGTACAAAGGGGTCAACTTTTAGTTGGCCCCTTTAGTGTGGTTAGGAACGTCTGCGTTTAGGAACGCGGTCGCATTGGCGCGGTAGAGGAGCGTACCACCAGGTCAGGGTTGTAAACGTAATCCTCATGGATAAGCGTGCGGGCTGAACCTATAGCGTCAAACAGGGTTTGCACGGCCGCGTTAGTAATGGCGTTAACCGGTTGACGCACAGTAGTTAGGGCCGGATCCACGTGGCTCATAAGGAAGGTGTCGTCATAGCCCACTACTGAGACGTCGTCGGGAACGCTTAATCCGGCGTCGCGCAAAGCCCGAATTACCCCCAGCGCCTGCACGTCAGAACCGCACACCACTGCCGTGGCACCGGCGCGAATAAGCGGGCCAGTAGCCGCCGCCGCAGCCTCATAGGTGTAGAAAGTCTCTGCCGTTAACGGGTTTTCTACGTCAAATAGCTCGTCCATAACCTCACGGAAGGCAGCTAACTTCCGGGCTGATGGAACCACATGGGAACGGCCGGTCAGCAGAGCAATATTGCTGTGTCCAAGCTGGGCCAGGTGACCTATCGCGGCGCGGATCCCGGCGGCGTCGCCAGTAGAAAAGTCTGGGGCGGCAATCTCTGGGCGGGCACCATTAATAGTAACGAACGGAATACGTCGATCCGTTAAATCCTGATAGCGGTTAAGATCGCCTAAATAATCAGCGTGACGGCCGGAGACAAAAATAATGCCGTCAACATCATGAGCAATAAGTGACTCAAGATGGTCTAGTTCTGAGGTAGCGCCGGGAGTTTGTGAACGTAGCATGGCCACCCCGCCAGACGCGGCAATGGCGTTTTGTAGGTTATGGGCGAAGGCCGCAAAAATTGGGTTGGTCAGCTCAGGTAAAATTACGCCCACATTAGGTAATCTGCTGGTAAGCTCTAGTACAGGGCGTTCATAGCCCAACTCATCAATAGCGGTAAGTACTTTAGCCCTAGTTGCTTCGGAAACTTGGCCCACCCCATTGAAGACACGCGAAACGGTTGCAGTAGAAACCTGCGCACGTGCGGCAATGTCTGTCATGCGAGTGCGTTGCTTCGACATTGAAGACCCTCTCTAAATGCGGGGCTATTTCAAAAGAAACTTACCTAACCAATATAGCAATTAAAAATCTTTAAAAAAACTGTTGCAGAAACGTTTCAGGACGTTTACAGTGGGGTTTAAGTCGGCCGCTAACGGGAGTAGGGCGACACGCAACAACAGGAGTTGACATGCGACGTGGCATAGCGGCGCTTGTAGCCATGATCATGACAGCCTCGCTGGCTGCCTGTGGTGGCTCAACTGGCGCTACTAAAAACCAGTCTGACGCAAGTACAGCTGTACTTACTGTCTGGGCTGATGATACGCGATATACCCAGATTCAGGAACTGGCGAAAGACTTCACTGCCTCCAGCGGCATTAAGGTCAATGTGGTCCAAAAGTCCGAGTCGAACATGGACCAGGAATTCATTACGCAGGTTCCCACTGGCAAAGGCCCTGACGTCACCGTAATGGCTCACGACAAGCTAGGTTCCCTAGTTTCTAACGGTGTAGTTGCACCCGTGGACCTAGGTGAGAACAAGGACAAGTTCTCCGAGGCTGCCATTGCGGGCGTAACCTATGACGGTCAGACCTACGGCGTGCCCTACTCAGTAGAGTCTGTGGCATTGGTGCGTAACAACAAGCTCACCACCGCCACCCCCAAGACCTTCGATGAAATGATTAGCGCCGGTAAGAGCGCCGGTGTTAAGTACCCCTTCATCGTGCAGATGGGTGACAAGGGCGACCCCTACCACTTCTACGCCTTCCAGACCTCGTTTGGTGCTCCCGTATTCAAACAGGGTAAGGATGGCTCCTACACCAACCAGCTGGCACTAGGTGGCCAAAACGGCCAGAACTACGCTAACTGGCTGCGTACCCAGGGTAAGGCTGGTATCTTCAACCCCTCCATCACCTCTGACATCGCCAAGGAAGCCTTCCTCAATGGCCAGTCACCCTACATTGTGACCGGTCCCTGGAACGTCACTGACTTCCGCAAGGCCAACATGGACATCACCATCCTGCCCATTCCTTCCGCTGGTGGGCAGCCGGCTCGGCCCTTCGTTGGTGTACAGATGTTCTACCAGTCCTCCAAGACTAAGAACCCGGTGCTGGTAGCTAAGTTCTTCGAGTTCTTGCAGACCAAGGCGGCTCAGGCCAAGCTGCAGAAGCTTGGTGGTCGCGTACCGGCTATGAAGGAAGTAGCCAAGGAAGTTACCGACCCAGACATTAAGTCCTTCGCTCAGGTGGCCGGTGAAGGCGTGCCCATGCCGGCAATTCCGGAAATGGGTTACGTATGGGACTACTGGGGCACCACCGAGGTCGATATCGCCAACGGTAGCCAGGCTCCCCAGGCTGCATGGAATGCCATGATTAAAAACATCGAGTCCAAGTTCAAGAAGTGAGTGCGGATAATGGCTGACACTAAGAAGCAGGCGAGCTATTCGCCTTCACATGCGCGCGACGTTATGCGCCCTGGCTTCATTGCCAAACTAGTTTTGATGATGCTCATCGACGCCCTAGGCGTCTATGGCCTATTCGCTGCCTGGACTGCTGGCTCTACCGCCATCGCCGTCACCATGGTGATCGGGCTAATCATCATCAACTGGGTTTACTTCTCCAAGCGGATGCTGCCCGCCAAGTACCTGGTTCCTGGCATGGTATTCCTGCTGGTCTACCAGGTGTTCGTAATGGGCTACACCGGTTACGTGTCGCTGACCAACTACGGTCAGGGCCACAACTCCACCAAGGACGACGCCGTCAACTCGATCCTGGCTGCCGGTGAGCAGCGAGCCGAGGGTGCACCCACCGTGCCCACCGCCGTCGTCGAAAACGGTGACAAACTACAGCTGGTAGTCCGTGACGCAAAAACCGGCAAGCTTATGATCGGTGACGCCAAGACCAAGCTAAAGGACGTTGACGGTAAGTCCACCGCCACCGCCATTACCTCGGTTAAGGGCCACAAGATCCTAACCTTCGATCAGATCGTAGCCCGTCAGGACGAGGTAGCTAAGCTACAGGTTCCGGTTAGCGATAAGGCTGCCGACGGTCACTACAAGACCACCGACGGCACCCACGGTTACCTGGCCAAGTCCATCTACAGCTACGACACTAAGAGCGATAAGCTGACCAACACCCACACCGGTGCGGTCTACCAGGCTGACAACAAGACCGGTGTCTTCAAAGACGCTAGCGGCGTTGAGCTCAAGCCCGGTTGGCGCGTATTCGTAGGCACCAAGAACTACACCGAAATGTTCACCGGCTCGGAGCTGGCAGGGCCTTTCGTTAAGGCACTGATCTGGTCCTTCGTGTTCTCCCTGGTGTCGGTGCTGTCCACCTTCGCGCTGGGTCTGTTCCTGGCCATGGTCTTCCATGACAAGCGCGTAAAGGGCCGCAAGATCTACCAGTCGCTGCTGATCCTGCCCTACGCCTTCCCGGCCTTCCTATCCACGCTGGTATGGCACGGTATGCTCAACAAGGACTTCGGTTTCATCAACCAGTTCTTCTTCGGCGGTGCCCACATTCCGTGGCTCGAAGACGGCTGGCTGGCCAAGCTCTCGATCCTGGGCGTGAACCTGTGGCTCGGTTTCCCGTACATGTTCCTGGTGTGCTTGGGTGCCCTGCAGTCCCTGCCCAGCGATGTGGAAGAGGCTGCCAAGATGGACGGTGCTACCGGTCTGCGTACCTTCTGGTCAGTTAAGCTGCCACTGGTACTACAGTCCACTGTGCCGCTGCTGATTGCCTCCTTCGCATTCAACTTCAACAACTTCTCGTTGATCTACATGCTCACGGGTGGTGGCCCCAACTACAAGAACATTTCGGTTCCCGTTGGTGAAACCGACGTGCTTATCTCCATGGTTTACAAGATTGCCTTCGCCGGTGGCTCGCCCAACTACGGCCTGGCATCAGCCATGTCTATCTTCATCTTCGTGGTGGTGGGCGTAATCGCCTGGCTCGGCTTCCGCCGTACTAAGGCACTGGAGGAACTGTGATGGCTAAGACCAAGAAAAATCAGCCCAAGCTGCACACTGCCATCACCGGCAAGCGCTGGTGGCAAGAAGTAGGCTGGCGCCACATTGTGGGCGTGTTGGCAGTTATCTACTGCCTAGTGCCACTTATCTACGTGGTTTCGGTGGCTCTAACGCCGCGCGCCACTTTGACCGGTGGACTGTTCAAGAACTTCCAGTTCTCCACCATGTTCGAAAACTTCACCGCCCTGGGCGCGGGTAAGTACTCCGTGTTCTGGTCCTGGATCCTCAACTCGCTGATCGTGTCTTCTGTGACCGCTGTGGGTACCGTGCTGATGGGTGCGGCTGCGGCCTACGCCTTTAGCCGTTTCCGTTTCCGTGGCCGTCGCGGCACTCTGACCGGCCTGCTGCTGATCCAGATGTTCCCGCAGATGCTGGCCTTCGTGGCACTGTTCCTGTTGCTGCTGGGCCTGCAGGATGTATTCCCGGCTCTGGGTCTGAACTCGAAGCTAGGTCTGATCTGCGTGTACCTGGGTGGTGCGCTGGGTAGCAACACCTTCCTGCTCTACGGTTTCTTCAACTCCATTCCGCGTGAGCTCGATGAGGCTGCGGAGATCGACGGCGCCTCGCACGCCCAGACCTTCTGGACCATCATCATGCCGCTGGTGCTGCCGGTACTGGCCGTGGTGGGGCTGCTGAGCTTCATCTCCTCCTTCGGCGACTTCGTGATTGCCCGCGTAGTGCTGCAGACTCAAGACCAGTACACGCTGGCTGTGGGTATGTACGCCTGGGCTTCGGACGCACGTAACGCCCCGTGGGGTATCTTCGCTGCTGGTGCGGTAATCGCGGCTGTGCCCGTGGTGCTGCTGTTCCAGTACCTGCAGAAGTACATTGTTTCTGGTCTGACCGCCGGTGCGGTTAAGGGCTAGTAGCTAAAAGTTAAGGAGGCCTCGGCATTTTGCCGGGGCCTCCTTGCTGTATGCGCCTTGCTATATGCGGGCAGTTTTTATTCGTTGGTTTGTGTGGGGGCTATGTGGGCTTCGAGACGAGACTTTGAAGGGGCTTAACCCTGTTGAAGAACGTAGTGAGATCGAGTCAATGAAGCAGGTTTTATGTCGTACTGGTAAGCAAGCTGTGGTTGTACTCCACTCACGTTCTAACCTTGATTGTTTCGAGACAGTAGTGAACTTAAATGGGTAAACTGGCTCTTCGCATTTGAGGGTGTAGGTGTTGTGGGCGGGGTTGGGCGTGTCGTGGCCGGGTAGGGGTCGAGGTCTTTCGATGATGGGGGTTCCTACACCGTCCATCTGAAAGACCTCGACATGGCCAATACTATCTTTGATCGCCCTGACCTGAGCGCGTTCACGGGCCTGGATGGCCTGGGGTTGGAGGTGACGGGTCAGCGCGTTGAGGCAGACCATGCAGTGTTGGCGTGTCGTATTACTGGTGAGGACCGGTGGTGTCGACGCTGCGGATGTCAGGGCCAGTCGCGTGACACGGTGATCAGGCGCCCCGCGCACGTACCCTGCGGGTGGCGTCCCACGATCTTGCACGTGAGCGTGCGCCGCTACTGGTGCTCGCAGTGCGCCTATGTGTGGCGCCAAGATATGAGCCAAGCGGCCGATCCACGCGCCAAGCTCTCGCACTCGGCGGTGCGCTGGGCGCTGACGGGCGTGGTCGTTCATCATTTGACGGTGGCGCGTATCGCCCAGGCCCTGGGTGTGTCCTGGAAGAGCCGCTAACACTGCTGTCCTGGGTGAAGGCCAGCGTCTACTGATCAATGATCCCGATCGTTTCGAGGGGGTGCGTGTCATCGGGGTGGATGAACATGTGTGGCGCCACACCCCCTACGGCGACAAATTCGTCACCGTCATTTTGGACTTGACGCCCGTCCACGATCGCAGCGGCCCCTGCCGACTCTTGGTAATGGTCCCGGGTCGCTCCAAGCAGGTCTTCAAAACCTGGCTGGCCTCACAGCCCGACACCTGGCGCGAGAATATTGAGATCGTCGCGATGGATGGATTCACCGGGTTTAAGAGCGCCGCCGCCGAAGAACTCCCAGACGCAAGGGCAGTCATGGATCCCTTTTCGCGTTGTACACCTTGCCGGGAATGCTCTCGATGAGTGCCGCAGACGCATTCAGCAAGAACTTCACCATCGGCGCGGGCGTGCCACGGATCCCCTGTACAAGGCTCGCAGGATGTTACACACCAGATCTTGCCTGCTCACGCCACGCCAGCAGCACCAACTACTCGACCTGTTTTCCGGTGAGGAGCACGTCGCGCTCGAGGTCACTTGGAGCGTCTACCAGAACATCACCAGGCGCCTACCGCGATCCCAACAAAATCTGCGGCAAGGCCCTGGTGCAAGCCGAGATCAACACCCTGACCTGTACGCGTGTACTGAGGGGTCTGAGAGAGCTCATCACACTGGGCAGGACACTCAAAAGCTGAGCTGGGGACATCCTGGCCTACTTCAATCATCCCCACACCTCCAATGGCCCTACTGAAGCTATCAACGGGCGTCTTGAACACCTACGCGGCTGCGCCCTCGGGTTTGCGAAACCTCACCAACTACATCACCCGAGCACTCCTCGAAACCGGCGGATTCAGACCCCAACTACACCCCCAATTATCAAGAGCCCCTTACCTACGCATCCGTGGTGCCATAGCTCAAGTACACCATACGCTGAGGCCCCAGCCCACCCGTGGACTGGGGCCTCAGTATCAATGTTTCACGTGCAATAACTACCAGGACAGCAAATAGAAGCTCTCAGCTCCCCTGAACAAGCTCGTAACGCACCCAACGTCGTTGACCCGTGGACGTTACCAGGCCTCGTGACACAAGGTCCCGCAGATCTGCTCGCGCTTCTTCAGCGGTCACACCAAAGCGCTCCCTATACTCCCCATTGTTCCACGTACGCCCGTGGCGCATATCGACGAGCGCTTCTTTCTGGCGACGATTCAGCCCCGCCGTTGCCTCGCGCCCAAACCCGCCAAGCCAGACAAGATCACCATCCGGTATCAACGCAGAGTTCGGGAAGTGTACTGTAAACGACACGCCGTTATCGTAGAAGCGCGGCTCCGCCATCCCAGCCTCGCGCAACGACCGGCGAACCTCCCTAATCCCGGTACCCATCGCCTCGATCACACGTCCGTTACGCCCTTCAACGTTGCGGCAAATCTGGTAGAGACGCTCATTCACCGCAGGGTGATCACCTGCACCAAGCCGATCAACGGTAATGCCTAACAAGCCGCCCGGATTCGTCAATCGAAATCCGTCACGAGTGATTCTCAGATCGATACCCTTGCCCCTCGAGGCCTCAGACAGGTCGCGATGAACCAGCGCGTTCGCGATAATTTCGCGCGCTGCCAAAAGGGGTACCGCGTAATCTGTCAGGCCGCGGCCGTCACTCGTTACCACTTGTCGTGACTCGACATTCTGACTCACCCAATCCAAGACCGCATCCAAGATCACCGGCAATGCACCCGTGAAATCACGCCGGTTGACCGCCCTCACTTCCCCACTCCCCTCTACTGCTGCGGTCACGGTCAGATGAGGAAGAAGCCTCTGCGGATATTCACCCAGCGCATACAGGCCTGCGACCGTCAACTCTCCACTCTGGCGGTCCGCAATGACACCCGTGTTGTAGAGGGCCTCCTCGTCGGTATAGTCGACGAGGCGCGGCGTCGTTTCGCGAGCAGATGCCAAATACTGGGTGACCAGGGTTTGGTCGAGATCTCGTAGCGAACTACCTTGCACCGGTTCCGCATCAGCTATCGGCCGACGATGGCGCAGCAGGAGCATCTGCTCCTCCGATGGTGCCATTTCATAGTCACCGTCGTACTGTCGAAGATACGCTTTCTTATTCTTCAGCCAACGCACGGGCTTCTCATTCACGTCAGCACCCTCAACGTTGACAACCCCGACTGTATTTCCATCCAGATCAAAGGTGCGCACATCTACCCTGATCGGCGGACGGAAACCATTTCGTGCCTGATTAGCCGCTCGCTTCAACAGGTTATCAACGTCATCGACGCCGACGACGCTGATACCATCCCGCTCCGACACACCCAGCAGGATTACGCCTCCGCCCGGCTTGTTTGCAAACGCGCACAGTGTCGGACCCAGCTGCTCTGGCGAGTACTCCGAGAAGGTCTTCGCCTCAATCGAAGTGGTATCGCCACCGCGCAGCTCAAGAACGGCCAGAGCACCCAGCAGGTCATCGAGATCGTTGATCATAGATTCGATTCTATATCATAGAGTTACCCATCTATCTCATAGACCCCCACTTCTATGTCACAGAAGCCCGTTTCTATGTCATAGAACCCCATTTCTATGTCATAGGGCCCTTGGTCAGCCCTATAGAGATTAATAGGCGAGGCAGACGGCGCACCGAGACCTCAGGAACCCCAAGACTGAAACCGAAGCCACATCACGACACAACGCCATCACCCACACCCACCACACAGATGTTTCACGTGAAACAATCGCCAGGATGCGCGCCAGAGCGCGCGCCAGGCCACGGGCGCCTCACTTGCGGTGGTAGCGCGGGCTCGTGCCCAAGTGCGTCGGGTAGACGTTCAGGCCATCCTTCAGCTTCGACTCGTCCAGGCCACGATACGTGTACGAACTATCGTTCACAATCTCCGTGGGATCCACGACGCCATCGGCGTACTGCTGAACCTCCTCCGGCGTCGGACTCGACCCACCCTGCTTCTGCGCCAACGGATTCTCATCAGGGAACTGCGACGGATCCGTATTCAACATCGCGCCCGGATCAATGCCACCGAACCCCGTGTACTTGTTCCACCCATGATCAGGATTCAAGCCCGTCTTCACCAGCAATTGCAACAACTGATTACTGGTCGCCTGAGGCCAGCGCTGCTTCGCCAGCGCCAGAACGCCCGCGACGATCGGCGAGGCGACCGACGTTCCAAAGACAGAATCACTCGCACCCGTTTGCAAATTACGAAACATGACGGGCCCGCCAATCGATGTCGTCACCACGCCCTGGCCCCACGAGGAGTAGTCCTGCCGAGCCCCGTCGGTACTGATCGCCGTCACACCGACAACGCCCGACCATTTTGACATCGACAGAGCATCATTATTATTGCTGTCATTTCCAGCAGCCGCGACGAAAATCACTCCACTCGACATCGCGCGAGCAACGGTCCATTTCATCGAGTCACTACCATCCTCGCTGGAAGCAGACAGGTTGATGATCTGGGCACCATCATTCATCGCCTGATTGAATAACCAGACGCCTTCCGACCGCATGGCATTGCCAGAATCAAGGCAATCTTGTCCGGGTGTATCACCATTTGCCCCAAGATTCATTTGATAGGCAAGGAGCGTTGCATTTGGTGCAATACCGTAAGCCGACGATACGAGGATTGATGCAACACCCGTGCCGTGGTTTTCCACCACCGGTGTTGAATTGATCGTGCACGGAATTTTTACCGTGATATCCGCACCAGCGAGCTCGGGGACGGACGTATCCACCTTGCCGTCGATCATCGCGATCGTCACGCCCTTCCCCGTGTAGCCTTTCGCGCGCGCCCGATCGAGGCCGTAGTACGAGAAGTACGACTGATCGGCCGCGGTGATCGTGTCGGCTGCGTGCGCGGGGGCAGCGGGAATCGACACGATGCCCGCCGCGAGCGCGCCCACAGCAGCCACGGCGACACAGTTCCTTGCGCGCGCTCGGCGCTTCTTCTGCGGCCTCACCATTGGCGCGGATCCCACCCATCGTCTCGAATCGGAGCGGGTGTAATGTCCTTCTCCGTCCCGTATGTCTGCGACATCGGATTCACGTATCCTTCCGGCAACTCATCCTCGTCCTCCACGCGGAAAGGCGTGTACTTGCGACGCTTCGCCTTCTCATCGCCCTTGCCCTGGCCAGCGCCCGCACCAGCACCGCCGCCCATGAAGCCACTAGTTCCCTGAGTTCCAGATTTCCCGGAGCCAGCGGCACCAGCACCGGCACCCGCTCCACGAGTGCCATCGGCTCCGACGATACCAGAGAGTCCTCCGGTGCCAGAGGGTGCCTTGTAGGTCCCGTAGCCCGGACCGGAGTAGGATCCCGCACGCAGCGCGGACATACCGCTCACGTTTCCTGCCGTTCCTCCTCGCCCGAGGATACCCGCTGCACCGCGTCCAAGAGCACCCGCCGACGAGCCGAGGCCTCCTGCCATGCGGGCGGCGCCGCGCATGCCCAGCGCTCCCGCGCTCAGCACGCCAGCACCGCTGAGGCGAGCAGCGAGCGCTGATTCGTTGCCTGGGCCACCGTTGACGTTCCACAGCGGGTGGTAGCGGTCGACCGGGGGTGCCGGGGTGTATCCACCAATGACGCCGTTGCGATGCCAGTCGCCGTTCACTCGCGTGTGCAACAGATCGACGCCCATGAGGTCCTGCGGGTCGGAAATCGGGTTCAGGCGCGACCCCTCCTCGCCCTCGGTGACGAAACGATTCGGGATGCGCGGCGATGACATGACGCGATCATTGACCGGACCGCCCTCGTCGTACCCCGCCGGATACAGTCCAGAGCCAGAGCCTCGCAGATCAGATCGTCCATAGTCCGTGTCACGGTTGCCCGGGTACACACCCGCCTCGTGAGCGGAGGTGTTCAGGTACCCACGCTCAATATCGCGGCGAACAGTTGCGTTCGAAGGACCCGGGTTCTCTACAACGTATATACCATCATTGCCGACCCGTTGCTCCATTGCCACACGCTGCGCATTCGTCCCATCCGCCAGGGCCTGCATCGTGTCGTTCGCGCGCTGCAGGATGTCTGTTGCGGACGCTTCGCGCTGGTTGTTTGCCTGGGTGATGAGTCCTTGGACGTACGCTTCACCCGTCGCAGCAACCGCATTGATGGGCAGGCCCGCTAGGCCCATGTATTTCGTCACCGGAATGACGACGTGGGCAGCGTCTGCCAACGCCTGCAGCTTCGAGTCGACCAGGGTGGGCGAGAGCTGCATGGCTTCCTCGCGCACGTGCTTCATGACGCGACGGGCCTCGACATAGTACTCCATCGCGGTGTTGTGCCCATCCTTGATCGCCTGCACCTGCTTCATGGCGCGATCGGTCCACGCGTCGATCTGGTCTCCGGTTTCCCCGGTAAACGCCTGGTTTGTACGCATGTGGTACGTCGAGTTGTTGGCCTCGTTCAGGCCGCACACGACTGCGTTGTGTTGGTCGTCCACGGCGTCCAGCGCGGAGGCCGTCTCGATCGCGGCGACCAGCTGCATGAGGCGCTCGTACATCGGGCTCTCAACCATGATTCGTACTCCTCGTTCTCAGATGGCCGACGGCGCGTTTTGGGCGGGTTCGGAGGACGAGGCACCGGCGTCGGTCCCCGAATTCGTTGCCGGGGCGGTATTTCCAACCGGCGTCGGAATCGCAGGCGACGTCGTCGATCCACCACTCCCACTGGTTACCCCTCGATCGAGGTCATCCAGGATTTGGGCGAGTTGATCAGCATTCGCAGTCTCTGCGGCCTCGAAGGCCTCGGCTGCCCGTTCAACATCGTCGTCGAACTTTGTGAAGCGCTGTTTCTGCTTGCCAATAAGACGATCCTCGCTCTTCAGCAGCGAAACGATCGCCGTGCGCATGGCTTGGAACCCGCCTTCGTCGGACCAATACGAGGGGTCTTGCGCGTCAATGAGCCGCCCGAGAGCCTCCGATGAGTCCCCCAGGGACTCCCCCCCGCTTGATATCGTCACGCGTCTGGGCGTGCTTATCGGAATCGAAGCCGACGTCAACCACGCGCTACCTCCTGATCAACCAGCCCACAATTATGTTGGCTACGGAATACTGTGCTACCCCGCCAAGCATATGACCAGTCGTTCACGTTAACAAGCGAATTACAGGTTCACGAGGCCAGGGCCAGGTCCTCGAAGATGCCCACCCTCAGGCCCGCACACAGACCCGCTCACAGCACCCCCAGACTCACCCCCGCCTCTCGCGCAGGCTCCGCGCGAG